>WNFU01000692.1_pt1 | contig 56798 bp, 49 predicted proteins | sample 5400121 | NCBI WGS metagenome assembly WNFU01 (sample SAMN13153360, study PRJNA577476) | soil metagenome | isolation source: 100 cm soil or saprolite under grassland replicate 1 | place: USA:California | collected 2016-06-15 | reverse complement strand
CTACCGTGGCCGGCCCGGTGCTCCGGGATCTCCCAGGGGCCTCGGAAATCGGCACCCGGCGCCGCCACCAGGACGAGATCGCCGGCCCGGGGTGTTTGGAATAGCTGAAGCAATTGACGGGGTGCGTCGGGCACGTCGGTCTCCCTCGTTCGTGACAGAAGATCGCGGTCATCGAGTTCTACATATCCACCGAGTCCTAGCGGATCGCCACTCTCGGGCTCGTAGCGAATCAAGCCCGACCTCTCTGTCAACCACGCCCGGCCGTTTTGTGTTCGCACCACCACACCGCCGGCGTCGGCTCGGCAGGCGGCGAGCCGAACGGCCGGCAACGCCAGTAAGCGCTCAAGGATGCCCGGTGAGATATTCGACTCCGTCAGCGGATGCTCCCGACCGGAACGAGGATCGAAATAGAGCTGCACGCTCGCATTGCCCGACACCATCGTGGCCACGCGGGCACCCCGGCGCCAGACATGGAAGGGGTGCCGCAGTGTGCGAACACCGTCGCCTTCGAGCAGGGCGGCCGTGTCGGAATGCTCGCGCATGACCGTCATCCCGTGATCGGACACGACGAAAAATGCCGGTAGGTCGCCCGTCTGGCCGACACGTGCGATAAATGCGCCCAGTGCGCGATCGACCAACCGATAGCTGTCCAGAACCGCCGGATGCCACGGATCCTTGAGATGCGAGATGCCATCGACGCCGGGGAAGACAACAAAGAGGAAGCGCCACGATTCGGCGGCGGCACCGAGCCAGGCGCGCGCCACCGCCCGGTCCAGCGCCGGATAGGTCCCGACGTAATGCGCCGCCGCGCCCAGGACGGCGCGGCGGAGCGTCAGACGGTTGCTACCGGGGCGAAGTCCGCGGATCAGCGACGTGCAGATCGCGATGCTTTCCGGGACCAGATCGAAGAGTGACGGAGCCGGGGCGATGTCGTGGTTCAGCCAGCCGCCCTGCACGCCGCAGTAGCTGCGCGCGGCCCGCCATTGTTCGCGCCATCCACCGGCGGCACCGCGCCGATCCAGCCAGCGAATGCCGGGGATTCCGACGCTGCCGGGATAGCGGCCGAACAGGAACGGGATGTACGCGACACCCGTCGTCGAAGGAAAAACGGTTGTGCCGGTCGCGAGCCCCCCGGGCTCGATGACCCAGCGGGCGAGATTGGGGAGGTCGCCGCGCCCCAGCAGCTCCCGCAGGACATCGCAACGGGCGCCGTCGATGAGTACGAGAACCGCTCTGCGCGAGCCGTACGCCATCAATGAGAATCTAGGACAAGAAAGCGGCCCCGGGATCCGCCGGGGCCGCTGGTTTCTTGCGACGCAATCACTACTCGACCTTGATCGCGATCTTCATGCCGAGCGTCAGGTGCGGCGTGCAGTAGCCCTTGTACGTTCCTTTAGGCGCGCTGGCGAACGACACTTCGTATGTCTCGTTCGGCTGCGTCAGGAACGGTCCGGACAGGTTGTCGACGGTGTTCTTCATGCCGGCGTTAAGTGCCGCCACGCCGCCCGAAGGAATCGAGTCCGACCAGAACGTGATGTTGTGCGGTCCACCCGACACGTTGGTGAAGCGCACGGTCGCGCCTGCCGGGACGGTGATCGAGCTGGGCTCGAACGCGGCGCGGGTGCTGCCGTTCCCGGTCATCTTCACCTCGACGACGGGGCCGGTCGACGCCGCTGCGGCTTCTGGCGCTGCCGGGGGCGCGCTCTGCGTTTGGGTCTGGTTCTGGTCTTTCTTTCCGCAGGCGAGTGCACCAATGGCGACGACGGTCGTGAGCAAAGCGAAGCGCATTGCGGGACTCCTCCGGACGTGGGCTGAGGACTGGGGAATCTTATCGCTTGTGAACTGTTTCACAATAGCGGTGAATATAGAAGGCGGACCACAAAACGGGAGCCCTCCAAAGGCCTATATTGGGGCGCCTTTTTTCCGCCTTCCCCCCCGAAACGTTTGGAGGAGTTCCGTGCAAAGAACGTTCGCGTTGCTCGCGATCCTGGCAGGTATGACGACGAGCGCGCAAGCACAGAGGTCCTGGCAAACCGAGTTCGGAATCCAAGGTGGTTTCACCCGCCTCGTGGCCGCCGGCACCGGTGCCGATCCAACTGATGCCTTCAGTCTTCCCGGCTTCAACCTCGGGTCCCTCGTCCCATCTGCGGCGGGTCTGTACGTCACCATTCCTTGGACGCAGAAGCTTGCTGTCGAAACGGACGTTGCGGCTTCGCAATTCTCGTCCGGCGTAAGCGTCACGCTACTGAGCTTGGGCGTCCGTGGTGATTACGCGCTGACGCGAAACCTCTACGCGGCCGCGGGTGCCGCGCTCACCTACAACAACGGCGTGGGAGCGAACGAAACGCAGCTCGGCATCCAGGCGGCGCTCGGCTATCGGTATCGGCTGAGCCGGACCCTCAATTCGCGGCTCGAGGCCCGTACGACCTTCTTCGGGAATGCGCAGAATGCGGCGGCATTGGACGCGTACTCGGTGTTGCTCGGTGTATCCACGGTGGCGAGTCGCGGGCGCGTAGCCCGCGCGTCGACCGCACCATCGCGCGCACCCTCGCGGCGCGCCTGGACCCCGCAATTGGGCATTGCCGGTGGATACGCCAATGTGCACTTGGTGGGCGGCGGCTCACTCACGGCGTTCGCCATTCCCGGTTATGGAGGCGGACTCGGCCCGATCCTGGCGAGCGAAGTGACGCTGCCTCCAACCGTCTTCGCCGTCATTCCTATCGGGAACAAGATTGCGGTTGAGCCAGCAATCGATATTCACCGGTTCCAGGAGAGCGGGCAAACAGATTTCAGTGGCAATCTGTCCGTCCGGCTCGACTATGCGGTGCATGCCGGGTGGTACGGCGCCCTGGGTGGCAATCTTCATCACATCAAATCAACCGGCGCCAATGCGGGGACTCGCACGGGGTTGAACCTGGGCTGGGGCTATCGCTTCCCCTTCGTCGCCGCGCTGGATGGCCGCGTCGAAATGAATTACACAATGTTTGGGAAAAACACGAAACTCGGCCTCACGTCAGCCAACACGCTCGGAGTGATGTTCGGGGTCACGATGCCCCTCAAATAGGAGCACAGATCCACCGCACCCTGCGCGGCCTCCGACAACGGGGGCCGTTGCGTTTTTCGCCGAGCGGGACGACACTACCCGAGCAAGAAGGCAACGGCATTTCTGCGGAGGCATTACGTGAGGCTCCCCCTGGTAGTCCTGGCACTGCTGACGGTGACGTTGTCGACGGCCGCCTCACAGAGCTGGACCAGCGAAGTCGGGATTCAAGGGGGGTATACCCGCATCAAACCAGCGGGCACGTCCACTTCCGATCAGATCGATCTCCTCGGCGCACCCGGAGACCTGTTCGGTCTTGCTCCTACGAACGCCTCCTTGTTCGTCATCCTGCCCGCAACGCGGCAACTCGCGATCGAAACGTCGTTCGGCGCCCTGAAGGGTGACGCACTTTCACTGTTTGGAAATATCACGTTCTTGACGCTTGGCGGGCGCGCCGACGTCGCGATTGCCTCCAACGCGTACATCGCAGCCGGTGGCACACTCAATTGGGCCAAAATCAACGATCGAAGCGACAGCCGCCTCGGTTTCCAGACTGCCGTGGGTTATCGTTTTCGGTTGCGGAACGGGCTCCAAGGCCGTCTCGAGGCAAGCGCCCTGTTCATGGCAAAAAGCGACCAATTGTCGCCGGTCAACGCGTACGCCGTCATGCTCGGGATCTCGAAGAGCGTGCACCGGGGCGCAGTCGGGTCCAGGAGCCCCGAAGGCCGGGTGTCGCGGCAACGGAAGCTCGGGATACAAGGAGGATACAGTCACGCGCATGCCGTCGGTGGAGCCGATGCGAACAGTTTCGCGTTGCCCGGCATGGGAGCCACCTTCACCCTCCTGAGTACGCCCGCCGGGCCGCCCAGTATCTTTGCCATCTTTCCGATTACCGACCGGATTGATCTCGAGCCGGGCTTCGACTTGCACCGGCTGCAGAGCCAAGGGCTGACTCTGTTTGACGCGAATCTCTCGCTGCGCGCCATTAGCACCTTGATCGGCGGCGTATACACTGCGGCGGGCGGCAATCTTGTCTTCCTCAAAGGAAGCGGCACCGAGGCGAAAACGGTCCCGGGCGGGAATCTCGGCGTTGGATATCGATTCCCGATCACGCCGACGCTGGGCAGCCGTGTGGAACTGAATTACCTGATGATGCAGCAGGACAGGGACCTTGGATTCCCGGCGATAAACACGGTCAGCGTTCAAGTCGGCGTTACATTGGCGATGCCCTGAACTGCGCGGCAACTCTGATGACTGATTCTCCCATCCCCCAGATTCCGCCGCAGGAACTCGCCGAGCGGCTCGACCGTGGGGAGCCTGTGCAGGTCCTCGACGTCCGCGCGCCGGACAAGGTCGAACGCGGCCACATTGCGCTCGCGTCCGAACTCGATTTCCATGCGCAGCCGAACTCCAAGCTCTTCGCCCTGCCCGATGTCAGCGCGCTCCAGTTGGACGCTACACGGCCGATCGCGGTCGTCTGCGGGCACGGCAATTCGAGCAAGAAGGCGACCGCATTTCTGCGCGAGCGCGGCTACGAGGCGTACTCGGTCATCGGCGGCATGGCTGCCTGGGAATCCGTCTACGTCGCCCGGCGACTGTCCCCCACGCCTTCCCTGGCGCACGTGGTGCAACTCGATCGAGTCGGTAAAGGAGCGCTGAGTTATGTCCTGGTGAGTGATGGTGACGCGGTCGTCGTGGATCCCGGCCGGCACCTCGAGCGCTACGACGTGCTGCTAACGGAGCTGCGCGCGACGCCCGCGGCCGTGGTCGATACGCACATCCATGCCGACTACTTGAGCGGCGCGCGCGCCGCTGCGGCCCGCTGGCATGTGCCGTATTTCCTCCATCCCGATGACGCCGTTTCTCCATACGACCAGACGCCCGGTAAACTGACCTATCAAGCACTCGGCGACGGCGATACCATCGTGTTTGGGCGCGCCACACTACGCGCAGCACACGTGCCCGGTCACACCCTCGGCAGTATCGCGCTGCTCGCCGACGACGGCCTGGCCCTCACCGGAGATTTCCTGTTCGTGAAGTCGGTTGGCCGGCCGGACCTCGCGGGCCATTCCGAGTCGTGGGCCAAACTCCTGTGGCACAGTCTGGAGCGTGTGCGCCAGAAGTGGCCCGGGGATCTGCTGGTCCTGCCGGCCCACTACGCCAGCGAAGGCGAGCGCCGCGCCGATCGCGCAATCGCCGCCCGTTTCGATGTGATCGCCGCTACCAACGCCGTTGCCGCGATCCAGGATGAGCCAGTGTTTCTGAAGTGGATCGCGGATCATGCGACGGCCTTCCCAGACGCCTACCGAACCATCAAAGAGACGAACCTCGGCCTGGTCGACGTGTCAGAGGCGGATGCAGAGGTACTGGAATCCGGCCCCAACCAGTGTGCGGTAGGATAGGCTCCCAGACTCGTAGAATAGTTGCGCAGACAGCGAAGTTACGAAGTGGCTGCAAGCTTTGAGCTTAGAGCCTGAAGCCACTCTGCAACTTCGCCGTCTGTGCAACTCCTGTCTGGGCACGCGTCTCTCATGGCGTCCCTAACCAGGTGTACCCATGCTGATCCGTCGCATGCTCGGAGCGGCCGCCCTCCTTAGCGCCCTGTCGTCCCCCGTCCGTGCTCAGGGTTGGATCGACCCTGTGCGGCCGGTTCCGCAAGTCCCGAACGGGCCAATCGAGCGCCTCCGCAGTGCCGTGCAGGTCAGCATCAGCGGGCGTGTCGCGCGGGTCACCGTCGAAGAGTGGTTCCGCAACAACGGTCCTGTCCTGAACGAAGGGATGTACCACTTCCCGCTGCCGGGCGAGGCGGTCTTCTCGAGCTACTCACTCTGGCAGGGCGATCAGGAGCTGCGCGGCGAAGCGATGGACGCGGTGCAGGCGCGTTCCATCTACGAAGCCATCGTGCGCCAGAAACGCGATCCCGCGTTGATCGAGCTCGCCGGCCAGGGGCTGATCCGCGCCAGGGTCTTCCCGATCGCGCCTGGCGAGACCCGCAAGATCACACTGAAGTACACGCAGCTCCTCGACCGAGCCGGCGATGCCTGGCGGTTCCGCTACTTGGGCGACCGCAATCGTCAAACCGCAACGCGCAGTTTTCGTCTCGAAGTCGATAGCGCGGCACGGCTGGGCGATCCGTACTCTCCCACACATCAGGTCCAAGTCACACGCCGCGACAATCGCCTCGAGGTGACCCTCGGCGAGGGAAATACTGGGACCGGCGACTTCGAGCTCTTGCTGCCGCTGGCGCGCGGACTGATTGGGCTCTCGCTCGTACCGCATCATCCCGCCGGAGAGGACGGCTACTTCATGCTGCTGCTCGCTCCTGGTGCGGCTGCGGACGCCGCAGCCCTGCGCCGCGACGTGGTCGCCGTAATTGACGTGTCGGGCTCGATGTCCGGCGAGAAGATCCAACAGGCGAAATCCGCGTTGATTCAACTGCTCGGCACGCTGCGGGAGGGCGATCGGTTCCGGTTGGTCGCGTTCTCCGGGGGCGTCCGTCGCTACGCGCAGGGATGGACGGGCGTGACGGCGGATGCGCGCCACGACGCGGAGAGCTGGATTCGCAGTCTCGACGCGGAAGGCGGGACGAACATCGCCGGTGCACTCACCGAGGCATTCGCTCAAGCGCCGGCGGAGCAGTCGCTTGGGGTCGTCGTGTTCCTGACGGACGGCCAGGCGAGTACCGGGGAGACGGACCCCGAGCGGATCGCCGGCAGCGCCGAGCAAGGCCGCGGCAAGTTCCGTGTGTTTTCGTTCGGCATCGGTGACGACGTGAACACGTATCTGCTCGACCGGCTCACCGAGCGCGCCCGCGGGACGACCGAGTACATCCGCCCCGGAGAGAACATCGAGCGGGCCGTCGGTACGTTAGCCGCAAAGGTCGCCAGTCCCGTCCTCACCGATGTCACAATTGCCGCGGGGTCGGGTATCGAGCTGTATGACATGCAGCCGGGTAACCTCCCGGACCTGTTTGCCGGGGACGAGATGGTGGTGTTCGGCAGATATCGGGGAACAGGGAGCGCGGAGCAGTCCGTGACGGTCCAGGGACGACGCAACGGTCGTCAGGAGGAATTCCGCACGACCTTCGCGGATCGCGCCAACGACGATGCGCGCTACATCGAACAGCTGTGGGCTGCGCGCAAAGCGGGCGCGCTGTCGCGCGAGATTCGTTTGAGAGGTCAGACGGGCGAGCTCATGGATGCGCTGAAGCAACTCGCGCTACGGTACGGCATTTTGACGGAGTACACATCGTATTTGGTGCAGGAGCCCACGGTCGCCCTGCGGCGACAAGCCGAGAATCGCGTCATGCAGGCCCCCGCCCCGGCGCCGGCCGATCAGGCAGGCGCTGGCTATGTCGGGCGCGCGGCGCGGGAGCGGTCGATGGCTGATGCGGCGTCGGTGTCGGGCCTCGAGGCCGTTACGGTGACAGCAAAAACCGATTTCGACGAGATTCGCCGCGCGCATGCGGGCATCAACCCGACGCAGCGCATCGGCGGGCGGCTGTTCATCATGCGCGACAGCACCTGGACCGACCTCGGCCACGGCGACTCGTTACGCGTGGTCAACATCGCTCCTTACAGCGAGGCGTACTTCGCGTTGCTGAAGGCCCTTCCGGATCTGCGGGAGGCGGCTGGGCTCGAGCCAGCCGTGCTGGTAGCCGGGCGGCGCGCGAGCATCAAAATTGGAGCGGGTGGGAAGACACGGTGGAACCCCGGTGAATTGGAGCGCCTGGTGAGAGAGTTTCGCGGATAACCGAATGCGGAATGCGAAATGCGAAACGCGAAATCCCGAGATCAGTTTCATTTCGCATTTCGCATTTCGAATTCCACATTAGACCATGCCCGAAGACATCGCCGAGGTGTATCGCAGCACCTATCCCGCGCTCGTGCGTTTCCTGTACCGCAAGGTCTGGGACGCCGAGCGCGCGGAGGATCTCGCGCAAGAAGCGTTTGCGCGCGCCCTGGTACATCGGCCGGAGAATACGCGGGGATGGCTGTTCGTGGTGGCGGCAAATATGGCACGTGATGAGGCACGCCGGGCGGCGCGGGAGAAACGGCACCTCACGTTGTTGAAGAGCGAGCCGGATGCCGTCCACAGCTCGCCGGAGGAGGACATCGACGCCGAGACGCGCACGAGGCGAGTGCGCGCGGCACTCGACGAGCTGACGCCGCGGGACCGAGAGGCGCTGCTGCTGTGGGATGCCGGGATGTCGTATGACGAAATCGCCGCACAGACAGGATTGTCGCGCGGCGCGATTGGAACCACGTTGGCGCGCGCGCGCCGGAGATTAGTCGAGGCCTATGACGCAGGATTGGAAGGAGGACAGCATGTCGCACGTGGATGAGGGAACGCTTCACGCGTACCTCGACGGCGAGCTGCCCTCGGCTGAGCGCGCGGCGCTCGAGGCACACCTCGCCGAGTGCGGGACGTGTCGGGCAAACCTCGCCGAAGCGCGGGCGCTCCTCGAGCGAGCCAGCGCCCTGCTGGGCTCGGCGCGGCCGGTCGAGCGTCCGGCGCCGCCGTTCGAACAGCTACGACGCGGATTTAATCGTTCGCCCTGGCGCGTGCGCCGGTCGTTCGCATGGGCGGCCTCGATTGCGTTGGCACTTGGAATCGGCTACTCCCTCCGCAACCCTGCTGCCCCCCTAGCCCCCGCGAGTCTCGAGACGCAGCGGGTGGATCTCTCGCAGAATCGTGCGGTGTCGACCCAGGAAGAGAAGACGCCCGCCCCGCCCTCAGCCCGACAGGAGTCGAGGGGTCGGCGGACGGCACGTGCGGACGAGATGGCTCAGGGAGCCGACAGCGCCGTGGCGGCGACGGCGGCTGCACCCAGATTCGCCGACTCCATCAGCGTGGATGCCGCCAAGGTCTCCGGCGCTCTCGCGCGCGCAGAGCAAGCTCGCCCTGCCGCACGGGTGGCAAACATCCACGTCGACGGGGTTCCGCTGCCACAATTCGCGGCGACGACGTGGCCGGTGATCAGTCGTCCCGTTGCGAAAACGATTCTCGGTGAAGAGCCCGTCGGGCTTCCGGGTCTCGAAACGCGAAGTTTCCGGCGCGCTCCGGGGACCGACGGCACCGTCGTTGTCGAGCAGGCGCTCGACTCGTCCACGGTGATTCAGATCTTTCAGCGGCCCGCGGGAAGCACCTACCCCTACGACACATCCGGAAGCGGATACGCCAATGAAGGTCGCGCGCGCCCGCGCGGATATGCGAGTGAAGATCAAGCGCGGGAGCGCGGCAATCGCCTGTTCGCTCGTTTTGTAAAAGGCTTACGGGTGGAGATCAAGGGTCCGCTCTCGGCGGACTCGCTCAATCGGCTGCTCGAGCAGGTGGCGCCGCTCCCCTAAGACTCGCCGCGTCTCCAGCCGATCAGCTCGGCCACGACGCTGACGGCGATCTCCTCGGGGGTGACGGCGCCGATCGGGAGCCCCACGGGCACCCGCACGCGCTGCAGGCTTTTGGCCGGAACACCGGCCGCCTTCAACCCCTTGGTGACCACCACCTTCTTGCGACGGCTGCCGAGCAATCCGACGTATCCGGCCGGTGAGGTCGCGACCCGCTCCAGGATCAAAGCATCGTTGCGATGCCCCCGCGTCGCAATGACGACGGCGTCCGCCGTCGTCAGCGGATAACGGGTGAGCGCCGTTTCCACGTCCGCCGCGAGCACCGCGATGCCATCGGCGAAGCGCGACGCATCGGCGTACTCGGCACGATCGTCGATCACGAAGACCCGGAAACCGGCTGCCGCGGCGGCCCGCGCGATCGCGGTCCCGACATGCCCTGCCCCGAACACGAACACGCGCGGGGCGGGAAGCAGGCGCTCTTCCATGAAGCGTCCGTCCTGCGTGAGAGTCGCCGCCGCTCCCGAGAATCCACGGCGGGCGAGCGGCTCGAATGTCTTGAGAGGCCCGCTACTCCACTCAGTTGCGGTGCGCACCAACCCGGCCTCCGCGGCGGCAGCCGCATCGAGCACTCGTACGTATGCCTCGTCCGCCAGCAGTGGCTCGACGAAGATGTTCACAGTGCCGCCGCACGAAAGACCGAGATCACCGGCGAGATCCGCATTGAGATGGTGAGTGAGGAGCGACGGGCGGTGGCTCGCCTGCGCGTCGAGCGCGGCACCGATGACTTCCGCTTCCACACAGCCGCCGCCGACCGATCCGATCAATCGACCTTCGGATCCGACGAGCATCTTGGTTCCGGCGGGGACAGGCGTCGAGCCGCGCACGCGCGCCACAGTCGCGAGCGCGCCCGAACGGGACCCGATTCTTGGCTTACTGTACGACGATTCTGCCGGTCATCACGGTTGGATGAATCCCACAGTGATAGGTGTACGGGCCTACTTCGAGCGCCTGCACGTAGTCCGGGTCCCCGGCGGCCTTGTTGCCAGATCCCGCTGGGAGTGTCCCCGGTCCTGTATCCCATGTCACGTTGTGCGTACTCGCGCCGGTTGCCCAGTGGAACGTGATGTTGCCGGCCTGTATGGTATCCGGCGTCGGCGAGAAGGAATTGTTGGCAACCGTGATCGTTGTCGAATGCCCTTGCGGAGGTGGGGGCGGAGGCGGTGGTGGCGGCGGTGGATTAACAGGATTGCTTTTCCCGCACGCAGCTGCTGCGACTATCGCCGCAATCGCGAGCAAACGAACCAACGGCATGAGACCTCCATGGAGGGAAGTGAGCGTCACACTCGTACACCGTTTGGCGTAAAACGAGTCGGGTGCAGTCGTAAAGTCGTAGTGTGGTACCGGTGCCGCTAGGGCGCTAGTGCTGCTCGCGCTCCAGTGCATCCGCCGCAAGACGAGGCGAAATGATAGGATACCGACTGGCGAACCACGACCAGGAGAGGAAGAAGAGACCGCCGAAGAACAACGCCGTTCCAATCTCGGGCACTCCGATCGCGGGCCCGGCGCCGTGGTTGATCGCGGGCACGACTTCGAGGTAGCGCTCGAGCCAGATCCCCGCGAGGCTCAGGAGCGCGAAGCCAACCATCGTGGGTGCGAACTTCTTCGGCTTCTCGCCCAGAAGTCCGATAAACGGGATCAAGAAGACGAGGAGGAAGACCGCGATCCCCACCGGGCGCCACGCACCCGCCAGGCGATAGAAGATGAAGTACGTCTCCTCGGGAAGATTGCCGTACCAGATGACGAGGTACTGCGACCACATCAGATAGGCCCAGAAGACCGTGAATCCAAAGCACAGCTTGCCGAGGTCGTGCTGCTGGCGCGTCGTGTAGACGCCGGTGAGGCCCATCGCGCCCCGCAACACGATGGAAAGCACCGCGAGCATCATCAGCCCGGCGAGGAAACTGCCCATGAAATAAAATGCGCCGAAGAGGTTGCTGACCCATTTCGTCGACAGCGCCATGATCAAATCGTACCCAAGCAGGCTGTAACCGAACGCGTACGCGAGGATCAGAAACGCGGCTTCGCGCGAGATGCGGGCCGCATCCTCCGTCCGAGCCACGGCCTCGCTGCTGGTCAGCTCACGTGCATCGGGAGCCGTGTCGTGACGGACAAAGCGCCACGAGAGCCACGACAGTGCCGCCAGGATCGCCCCGTTGCGCACAAAGAACCACTTGTTCGTGAGCCACCAGCCGACTTCAGGCCGGGGCTCGTAAATCCAGGTGAAAATGTACTGCCGGCCGACGATCAGCCCGATGAACAGCAGCAGCGCCACAGTCGTAAAGGCCGCACCCGCCTCGGCAAAGCGTATGATGACGCCGGACCAGTGGCCCTTGGCGAGCTTCTGGGTCGCCGCGAAGACCACCATGCCCTGCGCCAGCCCCACCCAGAACACGAAGTTGGCATGATACGCCCACCACGTCCGCTCGGGATGTCCGCCGCGCAGACCCAGCACGAGGATGATTCCGCCAAGAATCGCGGCGATCGCGCCCAGCAGCGCGAATCGCGCGACCGGGGCCTGGCGCGATTTCTGAACGAGATCGGAGCGATGGATCGTAGCCGCGCTCACTGACCGGCCCGAGCGTTGAGCTGGAGACTGCGCACGTAATTGACGAGATCCCAGCGGTCAGTGCCGTGAATCTTGTCGCCATAGCGCGGCATCAAGCCGCGGCCCATGCGCTGCGCCTCGACGATCATGCCGTAGATCGCGCCGTCGGTCATCTTGGGGCGCGTCGCATCGACGAGCGAAGGAATGCCCGGGAACGGACCACCGCCTGCCAGTGACACCGGGCCATTTCCCTGACCCCGCTCGCCGTGGCAGACCTGACAATAGGTCTGATAGACCCAGTGCCCACGGTTCAGTGACTCCGCGGTACGCGTGCGCGGATTGGTCAGCCGATCGGCCGTCTCCCGCGTCAGCGGGAGCTCCGCGCCCGACACGGGCACCGCGCCATCCACCGGTGCAATCGGCCGAGCGTACGGCTTGATATTGCGCTGATGCCGCATCGTCGCGAACCAGCCGACCTTGTGCACGACGGTGTCGGGATTGCAGGCGCATAGCGCGAGCGCGGCCACCACCAGCAGGCGCCTAGCCACGGCGCACTTCCTCCGTGCCCGCGGCGCGCAGCAGCGACTCGATCTTCGCGATCTTGTCGGCGCCGCCGGGCACGAAGATGCCGAACTTATCGTTCGTGAAGCGCGCGTCGTACTGGATCGTGCCCGCGCGCCGAGCCGCGAAGGCCGAGTTGAACAGGATGCCGAGGATGGTGGAGAGCGCGCCGAACAGGATCGTCATCTCGAACATGATGACGACGTACGGCGGAATCGACGCCACGGGCTTGCCGCCGACGACAATCGGCCAGTCGCCCGACATCCAGAGCGTCAACCACGCCCCGATGGCGCATCCGGCGATGCCGCCGATCAGGGTGAACATGCGCACCGGGCTGACCGCCTGGCCGAGCGCGTCTTCGATCTCGTGACGCGGGATCGGCGAGTAGACGGTGAAATCGGTATGCCCGGCCGCGCGCAATTGCTTGATGGCCGCGAGCGTCGTATCGAGGTGCGCAAAGACCCCCAGCACACCGGGCGTCGGCGGCGGCCGAAACAGATCGTTCAGCGGTTTTGGGAGCGCGATCATACGTGCGCCTTCGACGCTTTACTGCGCGGCGGCGCGAGCACTTCCTTCACCTCGGAGATCGACACGGCGGGGAAGTTCTTCACGAAGAGCAGGAACCACATGAAGAACCATCCGAAGCTGCCCGCCATGATGCCCCAGTCAGCCCACGTCGGGTTGTAGACCGCGTTGGCCCAGGGCTCGTACGGCTCGCCCGCCAGCGACACGACGATGATGACGTAGCGCTCGAACCACATGCCGATGTTCACGAAGATCGAGATGACGAACAGCGCGGTGATGTTCGTCCGGATCTTCTTGAACCACAACAGCAGCGGCAGGAACCCGTTGCAGATGTACATCGTCCAGGACGCCCACCAAAACGGGCCGAACGCGCGGTACCAGAATGCAGCCCGCTCGCTCGGGTTCGCGCCATACCAGGCGATAAAGTTCTCTGTGAGGTACGAGAACCCGACGATCGAGCCGGTCAGCAGGCACAGCTTCGCCAGGTTCTCGAAATGCTTGACGGTGATCAGCTCTTCGAGGCCGAACAGCGTGCGAATCGGCGTGAGCAGCGTGATCACCATCCCGCAACCCGAGTAGATCGCGCCGGCGACGAAGTAGGGGGCGAAGATCGTAGCGTGCCAGCCGGGGACCAGCGCCATCGCGAAGTCCCAGGACACGACGCTGTGTACCGACAGGACCAGCGGCGTCGCGAGCGCCGCCAGATACAGGTAGCCGCGCGTGAAGTGCCGCCACTGTTCGTTGGAGCCCGTCCACCCGATTGACGTGATCACGTAGAGCTTCTTGCGCCACCCCGTCGCCAGGTCGCGCACGGCCGCGATGTCGGGGATCAAGCCCATGATGAGGAACACGGTCGAGACGGTGAAGTAGGTCCCGATCGCAAACTCGTCCCAGATGAGCGGTGATTTGAAATTGGGCCACAGACCGCGCTCGTTCGGATACGGAATCAACCAGTAGAAGTACCACTGCCGCCCGATGTGAATCAGCGGGAACAGTCCAGCCGTCATCACGGCGAACACCGTCATCGCTTCGGCGGTGCGGTAGACGGCCGTGCGCCAGCCGGAGCGGAACAGGAAGAGAATTGCCGAGATCAGCGTCCCGGAGTGCGCGATACCCACCCAAAAGACGAAACAGGTGATGAACACCGCCCAGTACACGGGATGCGAATAGCCGGCCAGCCCCAGTCCATAGCGCAGCAGGTACAGCAGCGTGATGATGCCGATGCCCAGCAATGCCACGGCGGCGCCCAGCAGCAGGAAGTAGCCGCGTGAGGGCGTGCCGAGCGTCCGCGCGATCGTGCGCGTGACGTAGTCATACGTCACACGGGTGGGTGACGCCGGTGTCTCAGCCATGGCTGGGTGTATCCAGCGCGACGACGCGGGCGAGATACGTGATCGCGGGCTTCGTGTTCAATCCGGCGAGCACGTGATAGCCGCGCGGGTTGCCCGCGAGCTCGTAGACCCGCGAGTGGCGGTCGTTGAGATCCCCAAACACGATCGCCTCGGACGGACAGGTCGCCTGGCACGCGGTGACGATGTCGCCGTCGCGCACGTTCCGGTTCTCGAGCCGTGCCTGGTTCTGCGCGCCGCGGATGCGCTGGACGCAGAACGTGCATTTCTCCATGACGCCCTTCTCGCGCACCGTGACGTCGGGGTTGAGCAGCATCGACAGCGGCTCTGGGAACGCCTCGTACTTACCGCCCGGCTCGGCGTAGTTGTACCAGTTGAAGTAGCGCACCTTGTACGGGCAGTTATTCGAGCAGTAGCGCGTGCCGACGCAGCGGTTGTAGACCTGCCCGTTCAACCCGTCGGGGGTGTGGTATGCGGCGAACACGGGACAGACCGGCTCGCATGGCGCGTTGCCGCACTGCTGGCACAACATCGGCGAGTTGACCGCGCCTTGTGGCTCACCGTGCTCGTCCGTGAGCCAGTAGCGCTCCAGCCGCATCCACGACATCTCGCGGCCGCGCTGCATCAGCTCTTCCCCGACCGTCGCGATGTTGTTCTCGGCGTAGCAGGCGGTCACGCAGGCGGCGCAGCCGGTGCACTTCGAGAGGTCGATCGCGAGTCCCCAGCGCGGCTGTTCGCCCTTGTAGTTGCCGATCTCGGCTTTCTCGTGCTGGCGCTCAGCCCACCATTCGACGGCGCCGGCCGCGTATTCCGGCGTTTCCTCGTGATGGAACGGCGCGTCGCCCGGATGTAGTGACTTGGCGCGCGCGAGACCGAGAACCTCCACGGTGCCGCGGCCGCGCTCGCGCGGGCTGCCTTCGGTCGTGACGATCTTGCGATGCTCGCCCGTCTTGGTGGCGGTCGCGGCGACGATGAAGCTACGGCCGCCGTACGTCGTGGCCTGGGTCCCGAGCAGCTGGAACGCGTTAGCGGACCGGTCCTTGGCGTAGCGGCCGTACGCGGTGTGCCCCTGCCCCGTCGGAACAGCGAGCACGTCGGGACGCACCGAGCGCGTGATCCACGCGGGGAATTGCTCGTAGCCAAACGGCGACTTAAGCCGCAGGAAGTCTCCCGTTGCGAGACCCCACTTGGCCGCCGTGTCGGGATGCACTTCGACCCAGCTGTGCCAGGCGATCTTCGACACCGGATCCGGGAGCTCCTGCAACCACGGCTTGTTGGCGCCGCGGCCATCGTGGAGGGCCGGGTGCGGGAAGACGACGACGGTCTGCTCCTCGGCGCCCGTGGCTCCACTCGCGTTTTCAAGCGAGGGAGCAATGGCCGAGAGATCCGGAGCCAAACGCACGGCGCGCGTCGGCGCGGTGCCGTAGATCCCGCCCTTCGTCAACGAATCCATCCAGTACTGGTCGAACCCGCTCGCGTGCCGGGTCCGCCACTTGCCCTGGAGATAGTCCTGGAATGTGCCGCTCTTGCCGAACAGCTTGAGAATGACGTCGCCGGTGGGCCGTGTGTCGAAGACCGGCTGCACGACCGGCTGCTGCAGCGCCGTGATCCCGGCGCGCGGCCGGCTGTCGCCCCATTGCTCGAGCGCGTGGTGGTCAGGCAGGATCAGGTCGCACGCGGCCGCCGTCTCGTCCAGGTACGACGAGAAGCTGACCTTGTACGCGACCTTGCCGAGCGCCTGCTGGAACGCGCCGGGCAGCGAGTGCGCCGGGTTCGTGCCGTGGACGAACAGCAGCGCGACCCGACCGTCCGCCATATCGGAGGTGAGCGTTGCGAGCTCGGCGAACGTGTTGGTCGAACCAATGGCGAGGTCGGCGCCGAATTTCACCAGGGACCCGACCGCGCCGACGACGTAGTTCAGGATGTTGACCGCGGCGACGGTGGCCGCGCCATTCGCCCCCTGCGTTGCCATGCCGCCGGCAACGGCGAGCCCGCCACCCGACCGGGCAAACTCGCGCGCGAGCCGAACGATGGTGCCCTCGTCGATCCCGATCGCCTGCGCGACAGCACGCGGGCTATGGGCCCCCAGCACGCTGACGAGCCGGCTGGCGTCCGCGGGCACCCGAGCCAGGTGCTGGCTCATGATCACCTGCGCCATCGCCAACGCCAGGATGCCTTCGGTGCCCGGTCTCGCCGCGATCCACTCGTCGGCGTTCATGCCGGTAAGCGACAGGCGTGGGCCGACGTACACGAACTTGGCCATCGATGCCGGGCGCCCGGCATCGAACGCATGCGCACGCGAGAAGCCGTTCTGGAATTCGACCGGCGATAGCCAGGTGTCGAGGAAGTCGGCACCGAAGGAGAGCAGATACTTCGCGTTGGCGAAGTCGTAGGACGGCAACGTCGCCGTGCCAAATGCCATGCGATTGCCGGCGCGCAGCGCTTCGAACCCGAAGGGCTCGTAGCTCATGCGCCGTCCGCCCACTTGCCTCATCCAGTCATCGACGAGGTCCCCGAATGAGGACTGCTCGGTGCCCGTCAGGAATACGATCCCCTTCCCCTGCGACTCGCGCACCTTGGCGGCGAGCCGCTGGATCGCGCCGTCCCAATCGATGTCCTCGAACACCCCGTTCGCGTTCCGCACCAGCGGATGGGCGATGCGGTCGGGGTTGTAGAGCCCCTGGAGCGCCGCCTGCCCGCGTGCGCACAGCCGGCCACGATTGATCGGGGAGTCGGGATTGCCTTCGAGCTTGACGGCGCGTCCCTCGCGGACGCGCACGTGCACGCCGCATCCCGCCGCGCATTCACGGCAGGTGGTGGCGTAGTAGGTGGCGGTGCCTGGAATCTGATCCTCGGGTTGGATCAGATACGGAATGAGCCGTTCGGTGGGCTCGGGGCCGATGCCGCAGGACGACAGGGCGGCCGCACCGGCGCCCGTGGCGCCGAGCACCTTCAGAAACCGGCGGCGATCGATGGAGTCGGTCATGTCAGTAGTGACATACGGTGCAGTCGCGGGTTACTTGCGGCTTCTGGGCGAGGTGACAGCGGACGCACCACCCCATGCGCAACGTCGAGACCTGCTCGACCTGCGGCATCTTCTGTACGTCACCGTGACACGTGACGCACGCGTTCGTGCCGAGGGCCTTGATGTGCCGCATGTGCGGAAAGCGGACGAAGCCGGGGAGCGCGTGCACGCGAATCCACTCCGGCGGTTTCCGCTCGCGCCATGCGTCGCGGACTTTCTTGATCTCGGCCTGATGCGACGGCGTGGATCCGCCCACCAGCTGATGACAGCCGATGCACGTCTGCAGCGACGGGATCCCCGGCTCGCTCGAGATCGATGCCGAATAGTGGCAGTACATGCACGGGATCTGGTCCTGCCCGGCATGGATGTCGTGGCGGAAGAAGATCGGCTGGCGCGGCCCCTTGAGGTCGCCAGTGTCGCTGATGACGGGAGCCTGATAACGCGAGGAAGCGGGTTGTGCCTGTTGGCCGTTTAGGGCCGCAGGCGGGAGGGCGAGGATCAACACCACGACCGCAGCTGAACGCAGATGGCCTCTGCTTGCTAATCAGTGGTTCGGTTTCGGTGTGGGACGACTTCAGCCCGAAGGCTCACGAATGTAACAACGGCTACTCCGGCCGCGCCAGTAGTTGGTATTTCAATCGCACGACGTCGACGAACGCGTGGACGGAGTCGAGATCGGCGAATTCCATCCAGCAGTGGCGCACGCCGTCGAACAACGCTCCGTCGCGCACCGCTTGTTTGATGACGCGCGGCAATCCGTTCGTCGCGCTGATTTCCTGCTCTTCGAACCCCGACAACACGAACGTGCCGCTCACGCCCGATTGCATGGGGTGCAGGTAGCCGAGCTTCCGGCCCCCGACCTCGTACATCCAGACCCATTTCCAGGTCGTGCCGAGGTAGACGACTTGCTCGGTTACGTGACGCAGGCTGCGCAGCTCTTCGCGCGCCTTCTTGAATCGTTGGGCCGCGCGGGGGGACAGATCACGCGCCGGCTGATCTGGCTTGGGCCGCTGGCGCGGACTCAGGTACAGATTACTGGCCCAATAGTCAGTGTTTGGCTTGATCATGGCGCCCCTAAAGTATAGGCGTGGTCAAGAGGCGAAATCGTCCAGGATCGAGGAGCCGGCCACAGGACTGTTGCGGCACTGCCATACGGCCCTCGTCGCCCATCGTCAGCTTGATGACATCGCCGTTACGGCCGAACCAGCGGCTCGACGGTTCCAAATCCGAGGGATAGACGAACAACGGCAAGGACGCCGCCGCCAGCGCCGCCTGCGATCCAATACCCGATTCCGGCATCGTCCCGGCCCACAACTTGGCGCCGTACTCGGCGGCCAGGCGGTAGATCCGGCAGACCTCGGTAAGCCCACCGACGCGATGCACCTTGATGTTCCAGACCTTGGGTCCGTTCACTGCCATGATCTGCGTGGCCGCGCGCGCGTCGCGCAGCGTCTCATCGAGACAGATCGGCGTCCGCAGCGTGGCGGCGAGTCGTGCGTGTCCCACCATCTCGTCGGGATGCAGCGGCTGCTCGATGTACAAGAGATCGGCGTCATCGAGTGCGCGCAGCGCGGCTTCGTCCCGCGGCCATTCGTACGCGCCATTCGCGTCGACGGTGAGCGGCAGCGTGGCACCGGCCATACCGGTACGGGCCGCGGCCACCGCCGCAGCGTCCCACCCGGGCGTCACTTTTATTTTCACTCGGCGGTAACCGCGCTGGACCGCCTCGTAGACCCATTTGGTCAGGATATCGGGTCGGCGGTCGGGCGGAATCCCCAGGGCGACACCGCACTCGACGGCAGCGGCGGTTGCTGTGCCAACTCGCGCACCGAGGCGGGTCGCGAGGCCGGTGCCGCGGGTATGCGCCTCGAGGTCCCACGCGGCGGTCTCGACCCCTGCGCGTGCGAACCAGTTGCCGCGGACGCCGTCGCGGAGCGCGTCATCGACCGCCTCGGGCAACGGGCCGGCGAACTCCTTGTCGACGACGCGCGGCAGCAACACGCGCTGAATGAGATCGCGGGCGCTTACTAGCGTTTCCTCGGAGTAGAACGGCAGCTCGAATGGCGGCGACTCGCCATAGCCGACGTGGCCTGCGTCATCATGCAGTACAACAATGAGCGATCGGCGCTCTGCAATCGTGCCGCCCGAAATAACGAACGGCTCGAGAAGCGGGAGGGTGAGCTCGAACAGCTCTGCCCCGACGATACGTGTCATTGCTTTGCCTGCCTACGCACGTACCACAGCCGAATCCAGAGACCGAGCGGAAGGAGGATCAGCAGACCACCCACGGCGAGGAGCGCGTCGCTCCCGCTCGCGGGGATCAGCCAGGCCACGGCACCGATGGCCAGACCCAGCGCGATCATTTGGAGGTAGACGCCCTCGATCCGATCCAGCTCTCGCAGCCACCGTATCCGATCGGAGAGTAGGAAGATGACCCCGAAGCATCCCAGCACGGCGACGAAGATCCAGCGCATCGACGATTTAGCCGGATCAACGGTGCCGCCCCACGCCAACACCACCGCGAGGGCCAGGAACGCCAGCCCTCCCAAGCGACGACGCTCGTTCACCGGTTTTCTCCCGGGAGGAGATCGAGAAAGGGCAACTCGCCGCCGCGCCGCTCAAGGGAACCTGCCGCCTCACGCTCGAGCATGACCGCGATGAGACCGTCTACAGGATCAAAGACTAATGAATGCAACGCACGCTGGGTGCGGGAGCCATCTGTCGCGGAGTACTCCTCGAGCGGCAGCTGGAAGAATGTATGGAGTTGAACCGAAGTACAGCCACGCCGCGCGTACTCGACGATCATGCGGCCTGAGTGAATGTTGCCGGTGCCGGAGAGTTCCGGGATCCCCGGGCTTGCGCCCGGGGTCAGCCGAGCCAAAACCCGCAGATTGCGATCACTCAATTCGGGTCCACCATATGCTACACCCGCCGTTGAATCGAACAGCCGATTGAACACCACGAGGACATCCGCACTGGATGCAGCCTTCATCATCTCGACCTGAAAGTCATCATCGAAACGGGCGTTCATCAGTTTCATGGACAGCCGCACATCGCCGTGCGCTCGAATGCGCTGCGGGACCTCGCGCAGCCAGCGCAGGATCTGGGCTTTTTCGTCGGACAGGCGATCGCCCGCGAGCGTCGGTGAGAAATCCTTCTCGAGCAGGAGGGGCGACTCGCGCCACGCGTCCGCCAGGGCTCGCGTCGTGTACGCATACTCGGCATCGCGAAACGGCTCGTCGAGGCGCGGCAGGTGGTACTTCACCGATGGCACGGCGAGCAGGCGGCCGGCCCGCGTGAGATCGCGACCCGCGCGCACCAAGGCCAGGTAATCGTCGAACGAGCGATCCCACCCCCTGCCCTTCCACGTCACCGTCCATCCCGCGCCGCGCCGCTCGACGTTCATTTTCGTCTCGTGAATCGCCCAGGCGGCCATCGACTGATCACCGGCGGCGTCCTGCGCGATCACGGTCTTCAGCACCACGAATGCGAGACCGGCAGCGGCGTCGGTCTCGAGCTGTCCGGTGTTGAGCGACAGCTGACCGGATCCTTTGCCGATGGGATGCGGAAGGGGCTGGCCGAGATAGTGTGCGGAGAGATCGATGCCGTACACGTCGCGCACGTGCGACGGAAAATCGCGCGGCAATTCCCGCTTGAAGCGCTCGAAGTCTCTAGTGAGCGAAGCGAGAGAGCCTGAATTGCTCATCGGGCGCCCCCGCCGCGCCGCTGAGAACCAGTCCAGCGACCAGCTCCCCCACCGCGGGACCGTGCTTGAAGCCGTGCCCTGATCCACCACCCACGAGCCACGCGTTCTGCGCCGCCGGGTGCCGATCGATGATGAAATGCTCGTCGGGAGACTGCTCGTACTGACAGACGCGTGACTCGAGCAGCGGTGCGCCTTTCAGTCCGGGGAATCGGTACGCGACATAATCGCGGGCAATCTGCAGCGCCGCCGCGCTGGGCGTGCGTTCACCGTTGGTCGGATCGAACAGGGGGCCGCGCGAGTCGTCGGCGACCTTGAAGCCGCGCCACTCGTTCCCGGGAATGCCGTACATGAAGCGCGTGCCATGATCCGCCCAGACGGGAAGCGCCTCCTCCGTGAAGCGCCGATCGCCGGAGGGCGTTCCGAAAAAGAAGACCTCCTGACGAGTCGCCCTCACGCGCTCGCCGACGACATCGGGAAACAGCGCTCCCAGCCATGGACCGCAGGCGAAAACAAAGCGATCAGCCGTCAGCCGACTGCCATCAGACAACGTTATGCTCGAGAGTTCGCCTCCTCTCGGCTCGATCGGTGCCTGGGCGGCGAGCTGGCGATATTCCCCGCCCTCGGCGAGGAATCCCTCGAGCACGGCGGCGCACGCCCGCCGCGCGGTGAGGTAGCCGCCGTCCTTCTCCACAATCGCCCAGCGAACCTGTTCGCAATTGATTTGCGGGAAGCGGCGCGCCAGCTCGGTGCCTTGTAACTCTTCGAACGTGATGTGCGCGTCGCGCAGGATCGGCAACGCGGCCTTCTCGTATTGGTCGTCGTTCTCGACGAGCCAGAGGACGCCGATGCCATGATACAGCTGCCGGTGCCAGCGTGTCTGGTGCTCTTTCCAGAGCGCGAGCGCCCGCGCTGCCATGCGCGTGTAGATCGCGCGTGGTCCGTAGGTCGCGCGAATGACGCGCGTCTCGCCGCCAGAGCTCGCGCGCGAATTGCCGGGGCCCCAGGCGTCGACCAGCGTGACGCGCGCGTCCCCCCGTTGGCGCCGCAGGAACAGCGCCGTCCAGCCGCCGAACGCGCCCGCGCCGACGACCACGATGTGCTGTTGCTTGGCTGTAGGCATCAAGCCTCCCAGTGCCAATGCGGCGCCGGTCTTAAGGAACGAGCGGCGCGCTACCGTACGCGAGCCTCGCGCACCGCGCGCCGCACGGCCTCGCGCTCCGCCGCCGGCAAGTGCGGGCCCCACGGATCATCGCACGCGTCATCGGGGATGACGCCATCTGCCGCGAGCGCCCACAGCATACGGCGAATGTAGCCTTCCATTGGTTCGATGAAGGTGACTTGTGAAAAGGCGTCTAACTGCGTGGAGAGTCGTAGAAAGGCGTCGTGATCTCCCGCCGCAAAGGTGCGAAGCAACGACGCCTGGAGGTCGGTCAGCGCCGCGCCCATTCCAATCAATGCGGCTTGCGCCCCCATCATTATCGAATAGCCGAGGAACCGGTCTTCACCCGTGATCAAGAGTTTGTCGGGATGATCGCGCATCACAGCCGCGATCCGTTGGAACGTCATGATGGAATCGAGCGTCGCGACCTTGATTCCCACGACCCCAGGCAGCGAGAGAATCCCGTGCAGGGCCTTGTCATCGTAGTTCACGCCTCCTGCTGCTTCATACAAGGAGAATGCGATGACCGGCAGCTCCTGCGATAACTCGTCATGATACACGACCGCGTTCTCGCGCTGTGGAAACGCGAGCAACGCATCAGCGCCGCCGCGTTTCGCGTCGCGAGCCATGATCGGCCCGTTGGCCCCGGCGACGATGACTTTTCCGGGAAGCGCGGCGCGCCACTCTTCCAGGACGACCCGCCGTTGATCGGCCGAGAGGTGCGGTCCACGACCCGTGTGCGCCCACACCGCGACTCCCGCGATGGGCTGCCGCGCCATCCAGCTCGCGTAGGCACGCTGCGCGGCGATTTCGATCGTCGATCCTCGAAACGGGACGGGCACGGCGGGAATGAGGCCCTCGAAACGGACGATCGGACGGTCGGACGGTCGGTCGGTCAGCTCACGAGCTCCTGAAGGTTCTGGGATTCGATTGCCTCGCGCTTGTCGCGCGGCAGATCGAGGAGATCGAGTTTCGCGATGCTATTCTCAGGAAGCCGGAGCGGCTGCCCCGTGCCGAACACGAACCGCTCGCTGCCGATGGTGTCGAGCAAGGTGGCGAGGTGATCTTCGGGCGGACCCCAGATCCAGCAGATGTCCCACCAGATGCGGCGCGCTTCTTCGGGGGTCGAGCCGAAGTGGACCTCCTCGATGAACGCGCGGTCAGCATGCGTGACGAGGAGGCGCATATCGGCGTCGCTGCGGATCAACGCGCGCACGGCGGCCGCCGGCAGTTCGGGGACGTGATCGTTGGGGTGACGCTGGCGACCGTCCTCGAGCCGCACGGCAAGCATCAGTGGGATGCGGGCGGCGCCGCAGGCGGTGGTGAGGACGCGCATTTCGCCGCCCGCAGGCTCGAGGCCCAGATACAACGGATCACAGCGGACCGCCGGCGCCGCGGCGTTCGCCGCGTCGGCGAGCACCTGCTCCCACTGCGCCAACCCGGGATGCACCGTCGGCACCGGCTTCAAGCGCTTCTCCGTGCGGGCGGTCTCGTACAACCACGCATTGCCGGCGGTCGGATCGCGCCAAAAGAGGCTGGGGAGATGCGTGACCCACGCAACATCGATCTTGGTGCGCTCGAGCGCCTGCACGAGCGCGGCGGGCGACGTGCCGGGGACCTTAGACCACGGGTACGCCCCAAGAAAGGCGTTGCAGTCAATCCGCATCAGTCGGTGGGAAACGCGCCCGGCGGGAAGACGCGCGCCGCGTTTTTCCAGCGCACCAGTGCCATGTCGTCCTGGGAGAGCAGAGTCTCGAGATACCGAAGCTTGGCCCAACCGGTGTCCATGGTAATGTCGGTGCCCCACAGCAGCCGGTTGACGCCGACGCTTTCCACGCAGGCCTCGAGCATGCCGCCGTCCACGCCACTACCGGACAGATCGACGTAAACGTTGGGCATCTCCGCCGCCGCGTGCAGCGAATGCAGCCAGTCTCCGCCGCCGCCGATATGGGCCAGGATGAACGCGACGTCCGGATGGCGACGGGCCAACGCGCACAGCTCGCTCGCATCGGACGCCTCTTGTCCCGGCCAGTCACGGCGCCGGTGCTGCCAGACATGCTGCAGCACCGGAACGCGGCGCTCCAGCGCCAGGGTGGCGACCGGATCGAGCAACGGATCGTCCGCCCGGCGGCTCGCTGCCAGCTTGATCCCGATCATCCCCGCATCGAGGCAGCGCACGATCTCGGCGCGGGCGTGCGCGGTGTAGTTCGGATTCACGCACACAAGCCCTCGAATGCGAGCGGGATGCGCGCGCTGGAGCGCGAGGAGCGCATCGTTCCCGGCTGTGACGTCCCGCGGCGAGGGGAAGTACGTCGGCGACGTGAACCCGAAGGTGCCCAGGATCGAGGCGACGTGCACCGAGATCCCGATCCGCGCACCCGCCGTCAGACGGCTCTCGTTGCGCTCCCGCCAGTCGGCGCGGGGCGTCCGCTGATGGTAAAAATGAGCGTGGACGTCGACAAGCATTGCCACAATCTACGCCCCTTTTATCTTGGGGGCGTCCTCAGCGGGGAGAATGTGATGGAGACGACGGTGAGCCGTGCGCGGTCTGTTCTGTTCGAGCCCCGCGCGACATTCAAGGAAGTCGATTCCGAATTCACCAAACCCGGCGCCATCTGGGGCCGCTACATCCTGCCGCTTGCGCTGATCGGCCCGCTGGCTGGCGCGGTCGGGCGATTCATCTTCGGAAAGCGCATCGCCGGAACGAGCCTGCCGGAGTCCGTGTCGCTCGGCGGAGCGATCATGTGGGGTGTCATCTCGCTGCTGCTTGCCCTGGCCGCTGTGTTTGTGCTGACGCAAGTCATCAGCCTGCTGGCACCGGGGTTCGGGGGCCAGAAGAATGACGTGCAGGCCCTGAAAGTCGCGGCGTATTCGAGCACACCGGTTTGGCTAGCCGGCGTCTTCAATATTCATGGCCGCTTCCTGATCGTCAGCCTCATCGTGTCGTTGTACGGTCTTTTCTTGCTCTATCTCGGACTGCCGGGCCTCATGAAGGTTCCGCAGGATCGCGGGATGGGCTACACCGCCGTCGTGATCATCGCGGCGGTGGTGATCTTCCTGCTCGTGAGTACGTACACACTCTTCTAGATCGCGCGCAGTGCCTCATGGAGCATGTCGAGGGCACGGTCCACCGTGCCCTCGTCGTGCGCCAGGGAGACGAAGTTGTAGGCCGTGCGCTTGAACAAGACCCCGCGTTGCGCCGCTTGCAGCGCCACGGCGCGCGACAGATCCTCGGTCGCGTAATGCAGGAAACACATCTCGGCGATACCGGCAACCCCGGTCACGACGCTTGCGTGCGCGCGCTGCACTTCATGCAGGCCGTGCAGCAGTCGGGTCCCGATACGATGGAGATGGTCACAGACGCCGTCGCGCGCGAACACGTCGAGTGTCGCCCGCGCGGCCGCGAGCGCCACCCCTTCCGTCGCCAGCGTGGACGAGATCCAGGTACGACCTGCGGCGGCCATGAGGTCCGCTCTGCCGCCCACCGCCGCGAGCGGGAATCCGTTCGCGAGCGCCTTCCCCAGCACGACGAGGTCGGGTGCAGGCTTCACGTCGTAGCGCTGGGCGGCGCCCCCGATGGCGAGTCGGAATGCCGTCTTGATTTCGTCGAAGATCAAGATCGCGCCCGCTCGCTCCGTCTCGACGCGTAACATCTGCAGCCACTCACGCGTGGGCTCGGACACGATCACAGGCTCCACGACAACCGCCGCGAGACGCGGCGCGCGCGCGCGAATCATCTCGCGGCCGGCCGCGACGTCGTTGAACGCCAACTCCGCGAAGAGATCGCGCACGGCCGCGGGCACGCCTTCCGTCGCCCCCTGGCACCAATCGAGCCAGCCGTGGTAGCCGCACCCTAACACTTCGTCACGGCCGGTGGCGACGCGTGCCAGGCGCACCGCCGCGGCGACGGCCTCCGCACCCGTCTTGAGAAAGCGCACTCGCTCGAGCCAGGGGATTTTCTCGCCAAGGGCCTCGGCGAGCTCCTCCTCGGCAACGGGCGGCAGTGGGCCGACGACACCGGCGCCAATCGCCGCCGTGGCGGCACGGTTCACGTCGGCGTGTCCGTAGCCCAGCGCCACCGCACCCAGCGCCATGACAAAGTCGACGTACTCCCGGCCGCCCTCATCCCAGACGCGGCAGCCGGCCGCACGCGTCATGCGCGCGGGGGACCCGAAGAGCGCATCGGGACGCTTGCTACCGGTCGACGTGTAGCCCGGAACGCGCCAGTCGTTCACCGTATTTGGTCACCTCGATGGCCATCGCACGCAACAGTTTCACCTCGCGGACATCCAGCGGCGTCCGATGCGCGATTTCACGCATCGTGCGCATCACGCCGTCGGCATTGCGCGTCTTGAAAAACTCGATCGCTTGCAACGCGCGGGCGACGTCCACAAACAACCGCTCGAGCTCCGCGGCATCGGCCGGCTCGGATGGCCGCCGCGGCGCCTTGAAAGGACGCTGCTCGGCGCCCTGCGCGAGTGCCAGCTCATAGAGCATGATGATGACGGCGTGTCCCAAATTGAGCGAGGCGTACCCGGGATCGCTGGGAATCGTGACGACCCGGTGACAGCGATCGAGCGCCTCGTTGGAGAGGCCCTTGTCCTCACGCCCGAACAGCAACGCGACGGGTTGCCCCCCGCCCGCGTCCAGCGCGACCAGCTCGGCGGCGGCGTCTCGCGGGCGCTGCACATTGCGCTTGGCGGTGCGTCCGCGCGCCGTGAAACCGACGATGTGGACGCAATCGGCCAACGCCTCCTCGAGCGCCGCATACCTGCGCACCCGCGCGAGCACGTCCTGCGTTTGATGCGCGATCCCCTCCACGCGGTAGGCCTCGTATTCGCGCGGATTCACGAGCCGCAGATCGCGCACGCCAAAGTTCTTCATGCCGCGCACGACGTGCGCGATGTTCACCAGATCCTGGGGCTCGTGGAGAACGACGATGATCATGTCGGACGCTTCATCCCACGAGCTCGAGAATCCCGAACCGCGCGGGGTCCTGCCGGTCGCCGCGGAGCCACACCCAACCGCCGCCGCCGCTCCACACCAGTTGCCCCACGCGCCGCAGGCGGCCGGGGAGCATTTCATTAATGATGAGGTCAAAGCTGACGCGGCCACCCGCGTGGGGATGCACGCCCGCGGGCCATGGGATGGCGACCGTCACGCAATAGCCGGTGTCCGTACGGCGCCAGCCGCCGCGCACCGCCGCGTGAGTCCCATGGTCGCGGGTGTCGCTCGTCGTGCTGGCCCGTAGCGTGTGACCGTCTTGATTCGGGACAATGAGATACCCGACGGGAGCGGCGACGTCATCGCTCGAGGGACGGCGGGCCGCGGCGACGTACACCTGCAGCCCGTCGGAATGGATCTCGTCCGGTTCATTATCGAGCTTGAGCGGCGCCGCCTCGGCCGGCCGCAGCACGAAATCCGGCTTGGTCACAACGACCGCCACGTACAGAGCCGACTCGTCCCACGCGGCGTATGCGACAGCGGAGAAGTCATCGGGGCCGGGATATGCATCTTCGCTGCGACGATATTGATCCTCGAGTCCCAGCTCGAGCGGCTCCGACAGGTCGAAGCCTTCGAGTGTCCCATCGAGCGGCGGCGGTCCTCCGATATGGAACGCCGGAGCAGTCACGCGGGTCGGCAGATCGAGTTCGAGCAGCGGTGCAAACGGGAGCGTTGCCTCACGCTGACCGCGCAGAGTCACGGTCCCCTGTCCCGCACGCTCGACGATCCATTCCGTCGTGCCGAAGCGGTGCCGATCGACTCCCGAGATGGTTTCGACTTCCACCGTATCGCCGCGCGTGCGCACAGCCCGAATCACGGCCTCGTCCCTGTGCGTCTCGAGGACGGTGATGATGCGCGCATTGCGGCCGCGCGCACGCACGACATAGAAGGTCGCACGCGCGCGCTCGCCTGGTAGGCCCGGCCCCTCCGCCTCCAGCAGCTCGCCCTCGAACACCAGATGTGCGGTGAGCTGGGCGTGCTGGTGGAGATGCGACAGAACGACGGGGCCAGGCGCGTCCGGAACAAAGCGCTGCGCGCGTGTCACGAACTCGTCGGACAGCTCGTCATTGACCCATCGGCCATTGGTCTCTACCGCGCCGCGACCTGCGACATGCCAGGACAGCTCGAGCAGGTGCTCCTCCGGGGCGGCCAGCGTTGTCACGTCGACGATGTAGGCGGGACCCCTCGCAATCATGCGAGTCAGACCGTTGAACCGCCCATGGACCCACGCCCACTCCCCTTGATCGTCGAAGCACGCACAGCTGGCGTTGTCCGGCGGCTGGGATTCGCCGTCCAGACGCGGCGCGTTGTGTGCCAACGTCGAACGATACCAGAACAGATCGTGTGTGACGTACTGGCCCGTGCCCGGATCGGGAAGCCAGTAGACGCCGTCGGCGTACACGGTCACCTGCAGGCGATCGGGATGGCCGTGCCCACCCCCATGCGGACCGCACTCGAGACTCACGTAGCGGCCGTCGGTACGCAGGATTGCCAGACCCTGGCTCTCGAGCAACACGCTCTTCGGCTCCCAGAGGGCTTCGCTCGCGGGAAGCTCGGGGAGCATCTCCAACAGCGACCACCATGAGAGCGATGTGCGGGATGCAGGCCGCGGCGTGCGATCGGTCGGTGCGTCGTGCAAGTAGGATTCCTGCACCTCGCAGGGAAACGGCGGCACCTTGTACAGCGCCTCGAGCCAGGCGCCGATGTCGCTCGTGCCGAGGCGTGCCAAGCCAACTTCCCAGAGCTCGAGATATCCCGGTTGCGCCAGCGAGACCCCAAACCGTGAATCCTTGCGCGCCGGATACGTGAAGTCTGGGAGTGCGGTCAACGACGGGGCTAACAGCGCGGCGTGCACACGGTCCGCGAGTCGCTGGTCTTCGCGGAAATCGACCCCAGCGAGGCGCGCCCACGCGGCCCCCGTGAGCAGACCCCGCAGTGCGAACAGATGGTAGTTCTCACCTTCGTACCACATGCCGTCACGTCCATACCCGCGCACCAGATGTGCCATGAGGCCTGTCTCTCCCTCGAGGACACGCTGGGCGAGCTCCTCATCTTCGAACCACACCGCGGCCGCGGCGAGCGCCGCATTGTTCCACGTTTGGCGGTTGGAGAAGGCCTCGTCGTAATCACCGATGACGGTCGCGGCTTCCTCGACGACCTGATTTACGCCTCGTGCCGTCGCATCGTCGAGCTGGTTACACGCGCGCAGCAGCGCGGCCGCCGCGATGTAGTTGCAGGTCCATAACGACTCCAGGTACGTGGAGAAAAAGAGGCGGCTGGGCCCGAGCACGTTGTCGCGGTTGGGGTAGCGCCAGTAGCGCTGCGCGTAGCCATTGAGGATGTCGCGCGCCCGCGCCGCAGCGGGACGGTCCGTTTCGTCGCCTAGACCCGCGAGCGTCGCCAGATGCGCCGCGCGTTCGGCAAGCCACAGGTGTTGGGAGCGCGCCCAGGTCCAATTGTGCCGTTCGCCGCTCCACGTCTTGCCGCAGCGCGGACATCGATGCTCGCTCGCGCTCCACGGATCGAATGTGAGCGCGCTGCCGTCGTCAGGACAGAAACCCCCATCCGTTGTCAGCAGCGCCTTGTGTTCCGGGATGATGGGCATGCGCTCGAGCAGCGGTCGCGCTCTTTCCCGCAGGTGGGCGAGCAGCGCCGTAAGATCTGCCGAACCGCGGACTGCCTTGCCGCGTAGGGCGAGCTCTTCCGCGGTCACCACGTCCGCACTCCCTCCGGCGCCCAGGACAGCGGCAGCACTCTCGCCCCGTCCCCTGCGCTCGCCACTGTACTCGCCGCATCGCGGGCGTCGCCGCGCATGATGAAGAACATGCAGCCGCCGGCGCCGGCGCCCGCTGCTTTCCCGCCAAGCGCACCGGCCTGCGTGGCGGCGGCTTCGAGCTGCGCCATTTCAGCAGTTCGCATGGCGGGATCGAGCGCCTGCTGGTGCTCCCAGTTTTCGCTCAACAGCGTACCGACACGCGCCACATCGGCGCCACGCAGCGCTTCGGCCATCGCGCTGCCCGTCTCCTTCAACCCGTGCAGGGCGTTCGTCACCGTGCGGTCCCCACGCTCGTACGCTCCCATCACCCGTGAAATCGTATCACCGGACACGCGACTCTTGTTGGTGTAGCAAATCAGCGTTTGCCGCTCGAGCGCGGCGGCGAATGTCGGGTCCAGCGTCACGGGCTCGACCCCGACGTCGGGATCGCGGAAGCTGAGGCGATGAAACCCCCCGAGCGCCGCGGCATACTGATCCTGCTTCCCGCCGGGGATCTCGGCCTCGATCGTCTCGACCTGCCAGGCGTGGTCCGCAACATCCTGTCCGCTCGCCATCTCCTGCCGCGCACGCATCAGCGCGCCCACCAGCGCGACGCCGAGCGCGCCCGAGCTTCCGAGTCCCGACCCCGGGGGTGCGTCGCATCGCGTGGTGAGCGTGAATCCGCCGAGCACGGGAAACCGGCGCAGCGCGGCGGTGAGCAATGACAGTTTGCCGTGGGGAACGAGCCCACCCGAATTCGCACATTCGAGCGTTTCCCCAAGCTCCTCGGACACCAGCCGCAGCAGTTTCCCTCCAAGCTGCAGCTCGACGTGCGCGCGCAGTCCGATCGCGCCATTCACGACGACCCCGCCTTCGCGCGCCGAGAACGGCGGGACATCGGTCCATCCTCCGGCAAAGTCGAGTCGCATGGGCGCGGTCGCGTGAAACGACGTCGGGAGATCGCGGCGTCTCATGGCGGCACGCGCCAGGCAGCGACGGTCGGCAGCTCGCCTCGCATATCCATGCGGACGCCGCGGACTCGGCTGTTCATCGCCTGCACGCCGCGCGCGTGGTACAGCCACACGACCGGCAGCTGCTCCGCGAATACGCGCTGGGCGGCAATTGGATCGGCGGGAATTGGGATGCCGGTGAGATTTCCGAGCGGCTGCAGAAAGCCGAGCCCCGGATCTCCCGGGATGCCCATCACGGCAGCCGTAAAATCGTGGCGCTCGCCATACACGCGGTCCAGGAATGCGGACAGCTCGAGCTGCCGGATCGTCACGCGGAATCCCACCGCGGCGAGTCGTGCCTGGAGCATCTGTTCCAACGCACCTTCCCCACTGCCGACGCTGAGCAGCTCGAAACTGGGCGGCGCTTTCTTACTCAACTCGGCCACGAGGCGACGCGCCGAATCTGGAGCCAGCGGCACGCGCGGCTGCGCGCGGTATCTGGGGAGGCCGGGCGGAACCGGTCCATCGGCAACCGCGGCAAAACCGAACAGGTATCCGTCCACGATTTCCTGGCGGTCGATCGCCAACGCCGCGGCGCGCCGCGCGCGTAGATCGTCGAACGGCGGCCGGCGCGTGTTGAAGACGAGGCCATACGGGAAGATCAAGGGATACTCCCGAATGGCGAGCTCGTGGTGGCGACGCACGAACGCGGCATGCTGGGGATTGATCCCCGCGAAGTCGAGCTCACCGGCGACGAGAGCCGACAGCTTGACCATCGGCTCGTCTACGACGACGACGATGAGCCGGTCGACCGCCGGCGGACCGCCCATGTCGGCGGGAAAGGCGGCGTTCCGCGCGAATACCCACCGCCGGTTGGGATCGTGCGTAACGAAGCGAAAGGGACCGTTGCCCACCGGGTGGACATTCCAGGAGGCGTCCCGCAACCGGCCATGCGGCACGCTGTCCAGCAAGTGGGCGGGCAGAATCGCGAGGTCGGTGAGTACGTCGGGCAGATCGTCCGCGTTTCGAGGAGCCGCCGCTCCGTTGAATCGCAGCTCGACGGTCGAATCGTCCAACGCGACAACCGACGTCACCGTCTGCAGCTCCGTAAAGCGTGGATAGCCGGTCGCGGGATCGCGCGCCGCTTGTACGGTCCAGACGACGTCCTGCGCCGTCGTCGCGATGCCGTCGTGCCAGTGCACGTCCGTGCGCAACCGGAAAGTCAGCGCTCGTCCATCGTCCCACCAGCGCCAGCTGCGCGCGAGGTAGGGCCGCGGCACGAGCAGCGAGTCGTAGCGCGCGAGGGTGGTGAGCAACACGTAGCGCTGAACCTGACGAGCGAGCGGGTGGATGGTGAGCAGCGGATTGATGCTCTGGAGATCGGCGCCGGACGCGAACAAGACCGTCGCGCCGCGACGGACAGCCTCGTCGCGGCACCCGTACGTCAGCAGGAGTCCCACCGCGAGCACAATCGGCACGAGCACGCGCGACACGCAAGGATTCTAGCGGCGCACGAGAGGCGGCGCGAGATTCCCGTCGATGCTCGCCAGGCTGGGACACCGTCTGCTCGCCGGTCTTGCCGTCGTGCTCGGCGTCGTAACGCTCACCTTCTTCCTGTTGCATGTCGCACCAGGCGATCCTATCGACATAATGCTGGGGCCGGCAGCAACCGTCGAGCAGCGCGCGGCCCAGCGTACGGCGCTCGGGCTCGACCGCCCACTGCCGGCGCAGTTCGCGCGCTGGTTGAGTCGTTTCACGCGCGGCGATTGGGGAGAAAGCATTGCCAAGGGCCGGCCGGTGCGCGCCCTCCTCGGCGCCGCCTGGCGCGAAACCGCATGGCTGGTTGCCTTGTCGCTGCTCCTCAGTTACCTGGTCGGTCTCACGATTGGCGCCGTGCAGGCGGCTCGCGGCGGCTCGCGCATCGACACGATTCTCTCCGTCTCCACGGTCACGCTCTTTGCCATACCGGGCTATTGGCTCGGCCTGATGTTGGTCCTCGTCTTCACGTACTGGGCGCGACTCCTCCCAGCATTCGGGACTGCCGGACTCGACTCGGACTATCTGCACGGCACGAGTTGGCTGATCGATCGCCTGCGCCACCTCGCGTTGCCGCTCGCGACGCTGACGCTCATCGGGATCGGAGGCGCTGCGCGGTTCGTGCGGGGCGCGATGCTCGAGACGTTGAGCCAGCCGTTCATCACGACGGCGCGAGCCAAGGGGCTGCGGCCGCTGCGCGTCGTTGGACATCACGCGCTGCGCAATGCGCTCACGCCGGTGGTGACGCTGCTGGGTCTGTCGCTGCCGGCGCTGTTTTCGGGCGCCATCTTTGTGGAAGCGGTATTCGCGTGGCCTGGCGTCGGTCGCGTGCTGGTGGAGGCCGTGAGGGCCCGCGACTATCCCGTCGTGATGGCCGCGACGGCGATTAGCGCGGTCCTCGTCGTCGCCGGCAACATGATCGCCGATGTGCTCGCGGCGTGGGTCGATCCACGTGTCCGGGAGGGGAGCGCGACGCCGTGACGAGGCTGCTCAGGGATCGGCGCGGGGCGTTTGGATTCCTCGTCCTCCTCGTCGTCATCGTCTGCGCCATCGCGGCTCCGCTCGTGACGAACGGCGATCCGACGGCGCAACGCGACATCGTCGCGACCCGGTTCATTCCACCCCTGTCCAGCGACGCACATGGCGCCTTTCATCCCATCGGTACGGACCGGTTCGGCCGCGACGTGTGGACGCGCCTGGTGTACGGCGCGCGCATCTCGATGGGCGTCGGCGTGCTCGCAGTTCTGATATCGCTCGCGGTCGGCGTGGTGGTGGGCGCGGTGGCCGGCTACTGGCGCGGGCCGCTGTCGGTTGCCTTGTTGGGACTCACAGACTTCGCTCTGGCGCTGCCACGCGTTGTGCTCCTGCTCTTACTCGCCGCGCTGTGGCAACCGAGTACGGCGCTGGTGGTGACGGTCCTGGGACTCACGGGATGGATGGGGATCGCCCGGCTCGTGCACGGCGAAGTGCGGGCGCTCGCCGCGCGACCCTTTGTCGAGGGAGCCGTCGCCGTTGGTGCGCGACGCCTACGCATCCTGGCGCGCCACATCCTGCCCAACGCCCTCACCCCGGTCATTGCCGCCGCCGCCCTCGGCGTCGGCAACGCGATCATCCTGGAAGGAGGCTTGTCATATCTGGGTCTCGGCGTGCAAGCGCCGACGCCCTCGTGGGGCAACATGATCGCCTCGGGCAGCGACACGCTGGTGAACGCGCCGTGGGTCGCGACCGCGCCAGGCGTCGCGCTCGTGCTGGTGGTGATAGCGTGCACGCAATTGGGGGATGCGCTGCGGGACGTACTGGATCCTAGTCTGCGTCGCTAGATCAGGCGGCGCAGCGTCGCTTCATCGATTTCGTGCCCACCATCGAACGGCATAAGGTCGTACTCGATCTTGTGCGCGCGGAGTCGCTCTTCGGTGGCCGAGATGATCTTCGGTGTAAAGAACTGATCACGGGTGCCGTAGACGAGCACGAGCTGAGCGGCGCGCAACCGCTGGGCGACGCGCGGCTCCGCCAGATCGAGATCGGGCGGCACCTCCCCGCCCCACACGATCACACGATCGACGCGCGATGACCCGAACGCCGTCCACCGGCAGACCGTCGCTGTTCCCTGCGAGAAGCCCAGCGCCGTCACCCGCGCATTGCCGGGCGCGAGGTTGGCGTACACACCGTCGAGATAGCGGACATAGTCGTCGATTTCGTGCAGCCGATCTTCTCGTGTCATCCAGCTCGCGCCGACACGGCGCTCGGCAGGATTGTCCGTCACATAAAAACGGGACAGTCCTTCCGGCGCGACGATGCAACGACGCTCCGCTTCGATGGGACGAAAGCGCTCGAGAAAGCGCGACGCGAGCTGACCGTATCCGTGGCACACCCACCACACGTCGGTCGCGTGCTCCGCCGACCCCAGCGTGAAGTACCGCGCCGACCGGGACGTCGAGAACTGATGTTCGTGCATCATGTCACCAGAATCGAAACGATTTCATGAGGATCGGCGACGAACCGCACGATGTTGCCACGCTGTTCCAACACCAGTGCGACAGCCTCGCGTTCATCGGCGCGCACGCGGTGCGCCGTCTTCACCCCATTGCCGAACCGCCACGCACCTGCCGCTTTGCGGCTCGTGGCGTTGTAACACCGCAGCACCATCGGCGACCCGACTTGCGCGGGCTTGAGTGCCGCAAAGACGAGCCCCGAGCCTTCGAGCGCGATGTTGACGGGCGCAGGCGTGAGTGCCGCGGCGTCACGTAGCCAGAGTCCGTGCAGCGGCAAGAAGGCGTCCTCCCAGAGCTGCGGGAGGATGTCACCGCGCTCCACCTCGCTCGCACTCACCGGCGCGATCGCGAGATCGATGCGGCTCGAGCCGATGCATTGGGCCTCCGCGATCGCGGTCGGCCAGCCGGCGTGACCCGGCCGCGTGGGCAGATCACTGCGCGAGAGATCGCCAACAGCGCGCAGTAGCGTCACGAGCAGATCGCCTTTCGCCGACCATTCGTATTCGAAGAACGCAGGAGCGAGAACGGCCAGTCCGCGGCCACCCCGGGCCGCTGCCACGAAGCGGTGCGCTGGCGCCGTTCGCGGCGGAGTCTCGCGCGGGTACGCCGCCGCGTCGACGCTCAGCGCGCCACGCTCGACGGCACCGAACGCGGCGCCCGCAGTCGCCGGCGCGCCGGCAAGGCCGGTTACGAGTCGCGCGCGGAGCCGGTGGTAGCGGTTGCGATTGTCGATGTCCAGCGTCACCCGGACGACCGGGCTGTCGGCGAACAATTGCACGATCAGGCGCGCGTCGATCCCGCGTATCACTTCCCATCGCGCTTCGAGGGCAGCGACAAGCGGACCAGCCGCGAGTCGCCGAACCGCAATCGGACCACGGCTTTGCTTGATGCGGTCACGCGCCGGCGGGCAGTAGGTGTACGCGTCGCCCGCATCGCCGGCATCCTCCAAGCGCAGCAGCTCGCCATAGCGCTCGTTGCGCCGGCGATCGAGCAGCGAGAGCGCGCCGTTTGGCTCGAGCACCACCTCGACGAAGCGGTTTTCGAGCGAGCGTCCGTGAACGCGGGTCTCTTCACTCCGCCCGAGCGGGACGGCAGCGCCCGCTGTCAGCACGGCGAGACCGAGACCTGACACGGGCGGCGCGCGGAATGCGATCCGCACCTGATCCACTTCGTCTTGATCCGGGTAATGCCGCGTGGCGTCCGTTCGCTCTTGGGTGAGCCGCTGAGCGAGGACCTGGACGGGGATCGGTCGTCCGTCCTGCCCGTACAGGCCGAACGGCCGGTAGCCCGTGCCCTGACGAGGCAGGCGACCTCCCGCGGGTGGCCCTACCAATACATCACGGCGAAACAGCGTCACATCGGCGACCGTGACGCCGCCACGCGAGCGAGGCGTCGGATTCCACAGCACCAATTTTGGGTCGCTGCCGTCCGCCCGCTCGCGCTGCAGGTCGGCATCGTACCCCGCCAGATCCATGAGTCCGCCGCGCGTCATCTCGGCGGCGTACGCGGCAACCTCGGTGAGTCGATGGTCAGCGGCGGATGCGACGGCGTCAGCGGTACATCCCGCGATCGTGTCGTGAAACTGGGTCCGTACCAGCGTGCGCCACGCGGCGTCGAGGATGGGCCGGCGATCGCGCCCGCCGGCGTGCCGTGCCTGCGCCACCAGCGGCTCGGCCAGCCGCTCCAACCAGAGCTCGACCTGCCCGTGCCGTCGCTTGAGTGGCGCGCGAGTGCCGTGCACTCCCTGCAACGTCCAGGTATGGCCGTACGACCACCGCAGCTCGCCCGCCACCGGTTTCGCCGGCGTGCTCTCGGCCGCCTGGAAGAATTCGTCCAGGCGCGAAATGCGGAATGCGCTGGCTGGCTCAAGATCGGCCAGCAGATCGCGGAGGCGCGCGAGTGTCGGATGAGGCGCATGATGATCGGCCCCGACAAACAGGGGGATGTGCTTGCCGGCGGCGCGCTGCACGAGCGTGGCGCGAACCTGGGTCCAGATGTCGGGCAGCCGCGCTCCCGCGCCGGGCAAGGCGGCGCCGATCTCGTAACCAGCGGGCGGCAGATGCCAGAGCAGGATCTCCCGGCTGTCATGCCCTCGCCAGCGAAAGAAATCGTGTTCCTGCCCCGGCTGGCCTCCGAGGCCGCGCCACACGATGCCGTATTTCAGAGCGAACTCACGCGCGAGCGTGGGCAACACCGCGGGGTGGCCGAACGCATCCGGTGAGTACAGCACGTCGAGTCGTCCACCGAGCCGTTCCGCGTCGGCGGAGCCCAGCAAGAGATTTCGGACGAGCGATTCCCCCGACGGAATCAACTCGTCGGCGAGCACATACCACGGACCGACCTGCAGGCGCCCCGTCTTCACCAGTGCCTTGACGTCGTTCTCACGCTCAGGACGGGCGCGCAGGTAGTCCTCGACAAGAACCGTCTGGCCATCGAGCAGGAAGGTGCGGAAGGCCGGGTCGGCGTGCAGCCGGTCGATCAGCTCGTCGAACATCAGGATCAGACGCGCGTGAAAGGCGGCCCGGGGGAGGAACCACTCCCGATCCCAGTGGGTGTGCGGAATCAGATGAAAGATGAAGGCTGTCGTCACGAGAGCTGCGAAATCTCCGCGGGACTCGAGAGATGGACGTGCGCGACGCGGCGGCCGCGCGCGAGCAGCGCGCGCACGTCCCCGCGCGCCTGCGCGCGATGCAGCTGGCCGAATGTCCAACCCATCTCCGGGATGTCGATGTCCTCACCGATGTCCGTCGTGATCACCAGAAACAGTCCGCTGTCCGGTCCCCCTTTGTGCAGCTGGCCCGTCGAGTGGAGATAGCGCGGGCCGATGCCGAGCGTCGTCGCGCATCCCAGCGCCTCGCCCCACGTGACGCGCAACTGCTGGAGCTGTGCAAACACCTGGGGGGTAGGCGGGACGTACGCGAGGATGGCGAGGTAGTCGCCCGGACGGGCGCGGCGCCGCAGGTCCGCGGGTGTCAGGGTGGGTAGGGGCGCAGCATGCTGCGCCCCTACACCCGCATGCTGCGCCCCTACTGTCGTGTCCCCGCCCGTCAATTCCGCCCGCGCAAGCCGCTTCGCCTCCTCGACGTCGGGCTGATCAAAGGCGTTGACGCCAAGCCTCTCGCACAACGCCGCCGTCGCATGCTCCCAGCGCAGGAACTCGGCGCCGAGATCGAGCGGATCGGCGGAGAACAGCTCCGGACCCGCGGTTTGTGAGTCGGGCAACGCCGCATGCGTAGGATCCTGCACGATCGGAACGACACCGCGTCCATCTTTGCCGGAGCTTTCCGCGACGAGCTGCTCGATCCAGTACGCGAGCGCGCCGATCGGCGGTGGAGAGCTCAGGCGCAGCTTGTCGCGGCCGCTCTTCGCCCGATCGGCGATGGCGGTGCCGAGCGCACGCGCGGCCGCGACGTCCACGCTCCGCGTCCGCTCGAGCATCACGCGGCCGTCGAGTCCGCTCAGCGCCGCGGGCACCATACCCACCGCTGTCAGCGCCGAGTAGCGGCCCCCCACATCACGGGGATGGGGAATGACCGCCCGAAACCGGTGCGCACGCGCGATCCCATCGAGCGGGCTGCCCGTTTCGGTGATGGCGATGAACTGCTCGGGCCGCGCGCGAGCGGCGAAGTAATGGCAAAAAGCGAGTGTTTCGACGGTGTTGCCGGACTTGCTGGAGATAACGAACAACGTGTGGGCCAGTTCGGGGCCCGTTCCCGTCGCACGCACCGCATCCGGATTGGTGCTATCCAACACGTGGAGACTCCGGGCGCCGAACGTCGCGGCGAGCACGTCGGCGACGAGACTCGACCCGCCCATGCCGCAGACGATGGTGCGTGTCAACCCATCCCCGCGGACGGCCTCCGCCAGCGCGGTGTGCTCGTCCCACTGGGCGAGCGATTCCTCCGGAGCACGCACCCATCCGAGCAGATTCATTGGCGGGCAAACATAATGCAGATAATTTAGGCCCGGAGTGTCCGACATGATGCCGTTGAGCCGGCCCGCTCGCGTGTTAGTCACCATCGCCATCGTGTCGCTGGTGGCGATGGGGCTGTTTTACGCCTTCCGGGCGGTCGACTGGAGCACGCGCCTCATCGCCGTCGTCGCAGCGGCGATCGTCGCGGCATGGGTTCTGTACTCGCGCCGTGCGGATCGCCGCTACGCGCATATCCTCGAGGACGAGGTTGCCAATCAAACCCGCTCGCTGATGAGCGCGCTGGGCGCGACGGCGTCCGCAGAGCGCAATCTCCGTCTGCTCATGGAAGCGGTGCCCGACGCGATCACTGTGGTGGACCGTGAGGGCCATGTGCTCGACGAGAACTCGTCCGGCCGCACCCTCGTCAACGCGTCTCCCGGCGAGGGCCGGGAGGCCGGCGGAAAACGATCGGCGTTAGGGTGGCTCCAGGGAACGGCATCACGCATCGCGCGCGAGAATCTGGCCGCGGCATTCGATGGTGAGCTGCGCCGCTTCGAGGTCCCGTTTCGACGGCCCGACGGGAGCGAGGGCACCGGTCAGGTCCTGCTCGCTCCGGTGCGGGAAGGCGGCCGCATCCCCAAGGTGCTGGTACTCGTCCGTGACATCACGGAGCAGCGCCGCACGCAAACACAGCTACAGCAGGCCGAGAAGCTCGCGGCCATGGGACAGCTCGTGAGCGGCGTGGCTCACGAAATCAACAACCCCGCCGCCATCATTTCGGGATTCGCGCAAACGCTGCTGCTCGATCAGCTGCCGCCCGAACAGCGCGAGACCGTGCAGATGATGTATGACGAGGCGACGCGCATCGGGCGCATCACGTCGAATCTGCTCGCGTTCGCGCGCGCGGGAAGCAAAGAGCGGACACTCGTCGAGCTGAACGAAATCGTTCGTCGCACCTTTGCGCTTCGGTCGTACCATCTCACCACGCTCAACATCACCGTAAATCTCGAGCTCGACGACGCGAATCCCAAAGCGTGGGCCAACGGGTCGGAAGTGCAGCAGATGCTGCTCAATCTGCTCATCAACGCCGAACAGGCGCTGACCACGGTGCCGGGCCGGCGGGCCATCACGATTCGGACGATGACCGCCGGCGACGAGGGCGTCCAGCTTCAGGTCGCTGACACGGGACCGGGGATCCCGGCAGACATCCAGGAAAAGATCTTCGATCCTTTCTTCACGACAAAACCGGAGGGCATGGGGACGGGACTCGGCTTGTCCATCTGCTACGGGATCGTACACGATCATGGCGGCCGCATCTCGGTGCACTCCGTGCCGGGACACGGCGCGACATTCACGATCGCGCTGCCGCGAGACGCGCGCACACGCCAGCGGACGACACCAGCCCCGATGCCGGTGCCCGCCGAAGCGCGCGAGCCGGAAGGGGCGGCGCTCTCCGTGTTGCTGATCGACGACGAGGAAGGCGTGCGCCGGGCCGTGGTGAGCTTTCTCAAGCGCCGCGGCATGCACGTCATCGCGGTGGAAGATGGAAGCGACGCGCTCCGTGTGCTGCGCCGCGAGCGGTTCGACGTGATCGTGTCGGATGTGCGCATGCCCGGGATGAGCGGCAGAGAATTTCTGGAGCGGCTGCGCCGCGAGCATCCGGCGATGGTCAACCGCCTGATCTTCACCACGGGCGATACGTTTGCGAGCGACACGTCCTCATTGCTGCGGGACTCGGGCGTGCCGTCGCTCGTAAAGCCTTATGATTTTTCGAAGCTCGAGATTGTATTACACGAGGTTGCGGAAGCGGCTAAAACCTCGACTTGAGCCGCACCTCGAGGTCTGAGCGCCCGATGCCGTTCGGCGTCGGTGCCAGGCTGAACCGCAGCGGCTCGGCGTCCACGGCGAGCGCATCGAGCACCTGCTCCTCGACGGTCAGCTCGTAGTCCCCCGGCTTCACGCCCATGAGATAGAACGCACCATCGTTGAATGTCACAAGTGTGCGCCGGGTGCCGTTCCGCCGATCGGTGAGAATGAGCGTCACACCGCCGACCCCGGCGCCGTTGCGGACTACCCGGCCCTCGATCACGCCCGCTTCTACGACGGGAATGTCGAGACTGCGGAAACGATTCGGCCCCGGCACAATGCTCGTCCGCGCGAACAGCGGCACCAGCAGCGGCGAGTCGAGAGACACCGAGTCGAGACTCACGATAACCGGCTCGAAGGGCACGAGGTCCCAGACGTGATAGACGCCGGTAGAATCGGTTCGAGTCGAGAGCGAGCCAGCCAGCACGCGCGCGTTCGCGACGCCCGCTTCGCCGACGTCCCGAAGACCGTTGGCGTTCACGTCCATGAAGACGCGGCCCGACAGACCCGAACGCTCGAGTGAGGGGCCAGGAGCTACGTCTACACGGTCGGTTCGACGGTCCCAGAGCACGGACCCCTGGAGAAATTGCGTGGCGCTGACCGGCTGGCCGGGCGGCGCGAGCACCGACGTCACGGCGCGCAGCGCCGAGAAGTACGAGGTCACCGTGAGGGTGTAGGTGAGTCCCGCATCGCCGCGCAGCCAGTTCGCGCCGACTTCGAGACGCACGCCGCGCGTGACGGGATGCGCCGCGAAGGCGGACCAGGAGACCAAGCCCGCCCGGCGTTCGACCTCAGCGTTGGTCCGCAGCAACATCTGACTCAGGAACATCCCCCACCGGCCGCGCGGCATGATGAATGTCGACAATCCCGCGTACTCCCGGTTACCACCGACCGCCTGCCCGTGTTCGGTGCGCACGTAGGGCAAGAGCCGCATTTCGTCAGTCTGCAGGGATGCTCCGAGGCGCGTCCGTGTCAGTGCACCGGCATCGGTGGTGATGCGCTCGAACCGCCCGTCGAAGAAGAAGAACCCATGGCTCGTCTTGGGCCGCAAGAATCCGGTAAGCGTCCACTGCGCCCGGCGTCCCGGCACGGCCAGCACCGAGGCCGAATCACGCGCGAAGTGCACGTACTCCCCTTCCAGCCGCAGATCGACCGAGGGCTCGTAGCGAAGCGCTCCACGAACGAGACCAGCACCGACCACTTCACTCTGGATCGCCCAGTCGTTGCTCGGATTTCCGACCAGCGCGGCGTAGGGATGGGTCCGGTCGGGAAGCGAGTCCCGCCAGAACTGGTCGAGTCCACCTTGCACGGTCCATCGCGCCGTGGCGCCATAGCGCACGTCGAGATTGGCCGTCGCATTGCAGATAAACGACGGCTGCGGGCAGCGGCCCCCTGCGAGTCCGTACTCGAACTGGCGCGCGGGAAGCAGCTCGTTCAATACACGATAGGTGCGGTTGAATTCGCGGATCTCGCCGAACGGGCCATAGGCGACGAAGTCGACCGGGTTCTCGCCGTAGCGCACCGGAAGAGCGATCGCGAAACCACCCGATGCGTCCGCCGAATCGAACGCCACGAGATCGCCGCCGCGGTACGCCTCCACCGACCATCCCGGCTCGAGGCTTCCAGAATAGCGCAGCGATCCGATGAGCGACGGTCGGACGAAGGGCGCGTTGGTGATGGCGACGCCGTCGAGCGCACGCGAGCGTGGGCCGGTGGACGCCACATCGCCCAGCCGCAGCTGCTTGACCCAGCGGTTCTCCCGCCAGACGCCGGTCCAGGAGGCATCGACGTGCACCCGCCCCAACTCTGCCGGGCCGACACTCTGCGCCAACATCTCGAGTGAGCCGCCGCCAACGTCGGCGCCGAGTCCGAATCCGTACGTCGATCCGGCCAGCGGATCCGCGGACGGGGAGAAGAGCGAGTAATCGACGACGACCCCGTCCCACGACGGACGCTGCAACCCCAGGGTGACGTCGGCGCGCGTCGCATCGGGACGCCGCAGGTAGGCATCGCGTGCCGCTTCCCGTCGCAGCCGCCGTGCGATCGGGAGGCTGCTCGGATCCACGACCGTCGCGGTCAGATCGGACCAATCGACCGCGAACATCAGGCCGAGCAGGTCGCCCAGGCGCTCGCTCCCAACGTACAGCTCCGCGGACTCGGATCGAATGAATTCCCGCTCGATGTGGACGCGACGATCGCCGTACTGCATCGAATCGCTGTGCGAGTCGATGAGAATCGGACGGTTTCCGGGATCGACCGTCGCTTCGAGCCGTCCATTCGGCGTCAGACGATGGCGGATTTCGACGAGCTGAAAGAACTGTGAGAGCGGCACTAGCACTTCCGAACGGACGCGATACGCCTGGACGGTCGTTCCCGTGATGCGACCGATCCGGAGATCGATGACGACCGCTTCGGGGGTAGTGTCTCGAGGGACCTGGGCGGTATGCAGGGCAGCCACCAACAGGAGCGGCGCCCGGACCAGTAACATGGCTTACTGGTAGATCAGCGAAACAACGACGTTGCCTTGATAAATCCCGGGCTTCGCCGTGGGCGCGGGGTTCACGGTGCCGCCCAGCCAGACGTACATGTTGGGGTTGGCAGCCGGACCAAACCGACCTACCGCCCCTGTCGCTGGATTGAAGATCGTGCCACCGACCGGATTGTTCGTCGCACGACGCCAGATCGCCGATACGCCGCTGAAGGTGATCGGCATCGTCGAGCCCGGCAGCGCCTGAATGTTGGTCAGCTGCAGCGGCAGCGTGAAGCTGATGATCACGAACGCGTTCGAGCTGCCGGTAACTTGCCATTCACCCGCAGTTGCCGCGGTCGGAAGCACCGTCGTCGGGACACCCTTAATGACCGTGCCGAAGTTCAAGTCTTGCAGCGTGGCGATCGTCATGCCGACCGTCACGACCACAGCGTCCGCCGATACCGACGCCCCGGACTGTGCCGCGGCGCGTCCGGGCAGACCGAGGCACACGGCCAACACCAGCATTCTTCTCACGGAATCACCAGCTGAACGGAGTCGCGGACCGCGGGAGCCTTGAGCACAACCTTGGGATCGAGGTCCTCGCGCTCGGCGACGACTTCGTAGCGTAGCCAGTACCGTCCCCGCGGCAGTCCCGGCGCCGGGATGGCGCTGGCGAGACGGGGCTCCATCGTGAAATACACGCCGACCGGAGACTGATACGACGTGACGAGGGAATCGCCGACGCGCTGCGCACGGACCGCACCCGTGGAGTCCACGAGCGTCTCGCGAATCATGCCGATGAACGCGGCGTTACCGTGGCGCTCGATCTTGCTCCGGGTGATCAAAGAGTCGCCGACCACCTGAGCGCGCAGATTCGACAGCGTCACACCGGTACGCACGGGACCTTTGCGGTAGTTCACGCCGATGATGGTCCGCACCTCGAGGGTGAGACCGACCTGAATCGCCGTCGTATCCGCAATGCCCGTGATCGGGACGCGGCCGGCCTGGGCGGCGATGATGAGCCGCAACCAGTATTCGCCGTCGGCCAGTCCAATCGGTGGCCGGGCGAGGAGGCGCACGGTTTGGCGCTCCCGCGGGCCCACCGTCAAGCGACGGGGGAACGCCTGGATCCACGCCAGCGCGGAGGTCGCCGAATCCGCCGGCAGGGTGTCGAGCCTGATCCCGCCGGTCGAGTCCGTCGTCGGATACCCGAATATTGTCGAGATCGTGACTTCGACCGCTTGGGTACCCGGATTGTAGAGCAGCACGGAGCCGCTGCGCTGGGTGTGGTCGATGAACACGGCGTGCGGCGCCACCATGACGCCCTGCGCCGCCAATGAGCCACTGGCGAGCGCGACAATCACGGCAAGCCCGAGCGCGCGCATCATGGCAGCACCGTCACGGTGAGGGTGATCGTCCCGGTGTACGCGCCGGCGCGTTGGTTCGTCACCGGATTCGCAGTGGCCCCGACGAAGACCGACGCGCTGCCATTATTCGGAAACGTAACGGTAGTCGGCTGTTTCGGGTCGAAGCCTACTTGACTCCCAATTGACTGAGTCGCCGAGTAGCCCGCGTCGCTCGCTCCAAACACGATGGGCATCAGCGCGCCACCGGGACCAGTCATGCTCAGCGGTAGCACGAATGACAGCAACACGGGACCACCCTTCGGACCTTTGATGTCGAACTGGCCGCTGTTGGCAGGATCGGTGCGCAATACAACGCGCGGCAGGCCTGGCAGCACGGCGCCGAACGTCACGCCACGCACACCGGTAACTGTAAGCGGCTTGCCCTGCGCCAGCAGCGGCACGCCGAACAGCATCGCTCCGATGACGACCCACGCTTCCCGTTTCATAAGTTGCACGCGTCTCCATGTGACAGCGCCGGCAGAGGAATCTGCATCCTCTGCCGGCGCGCTATCAGCTCGACGCCAAACTCCAGTCGCTTAGTAAACCACCGTCATGGTGATCGAACCCGTGTAGACACCAGCCGCCTGGTTCGTCGCCGGCTGCACCTGCGCGCCCACCCACACGAACAGCGCGCCGGTACCGCTGAGGGTCGGCGTCGCGCCCGCTGCGGGCGAGAATGCAACACCACCGGCCTGCGTGGCAAGTAGCGCCTGCACGCCTGTATAGCTCACGATCGGCATGGTGTTACCGGCCGAACCGAGGGTCGCGGGCAGGGTGAACGAAATGGTGACCGGGCTGCTGGCCTGGCCAGTGACGTCAAAACGGCCGGCGTTCGTGAGGTCGGTAGCCGCGATCGACTTATTGACACCCGGGAACACGTTCCCGAAGTTCAACTGCTGGGCGCCAACCACGTTGATCGGCGTCTGGACGCTCGCCGTCGCCGTGATGCTGGCATTGTTCGTCTGGGCCTGGAGAGCCGTGCCCGTCGAGACGAGGGCGGCAACTACCAGGGACAGCTTCGTGATGCTGCGCATTTCGTACTCCTATGTTTGGTGTCGAGCTATTAGTCAGTTGGAGTGCCATTCGGCTCCCCCACCATTCTGGAGCACAGCCAAGGCAAGGCTTATGCCAAGCGCCGGTTTCTTAGGCATTGTCAAAATCTTTGACAGCAAGGCCTGAAAACGCGGAAACAAATATAGGACTAAGAGTTAGCCAACGCGATAGGGATTCGGTGTCAGAATTATTGACGATTTTTGAGGCGCGACCAAGACACCTACAATCGTGAAAATACCAGTACAATAATGCGTTACGTCGTTACAATTGCCCGGCACGCCGCCTGCCCTAGTGGGAAGCCGAAATCCAACGGCACTCACTCCGGGGAGCAGGCGATGCGGTTCGGACTCGTTGCGGTTCTAGTCGTTGCAGCGCTGACGCTGATGGGGCGCGATGCAGAAGCCCAAGCTCGTGGCACCCTGCAAGCCACCGCGACGGTCGTGGATACCCGTCAGGGCTTCGAGGCGCTGTCCGCTGTCCGGCAAGCGGTTACGGATTCCAGAATCGAGCGCTCGTCAACTGTCGCGACAGTAGCACAGATCTCCACTGAGCGCCCGGCGTCGAAGCCGAGCACCGTGATCGTGACGGTCGATTTCTCGAGGAACTAGCTAGACGCCAAGCCTCCCGCCCGATGTACCGAGATCACTTCCCCGTCAGCGTTGAACACCGGACTCCCGGAGGAGTCACCGTCGTCATGGCATCGAATTGAATCAGGTCGGCCGTCACGCGCGACAACATGCCGGCCGTCATCGAGGTCCAAATGATGGAGGTACGATCGCGCGCGAAGCCTGAGCCTACGACACGAATCGAAACTACGGCTGCCCTGGACGGCCCGCGAGGTCGTCCCGCATCGTGTAGCATGGACAATCTCGCTCACGCCCTCGTCGGGGCCGCGCTGATGCGCGCCGTCGCCGATCGTCACGTGCCTCGCGCCGCCTCGATCGGCGTCGTGGTGGCAAACGCGCCCGACTTGAGCGAGCTCTTCATCGGACTTCCGGGATCGCGTGCCGACTACCTGGTCCTCCATCGTGGCATCACCCACTCGCTCGTCGGCGCTTTCGTGGAAATCGTCGGTCTCACTCTCCTCATCGGAGTTGGGTGGCGCGTGGCACGCTGGAGACTGGGCCGGCACGGTCGCGCGGTCGCCGTCCCGCCCTGGGGATGGCTTGCCGCCGGTATCGGAGCAGCAGTCCTGAGTCACCTCTACATGGACTGGCAGGGCTCGTACGGCTGGCGGCCGTTCCTTCCTTGGAGCGGCACGTGGTACTACCTGGATTGGGTCGCCATCGTCGATCCGTTCTTTTGGTTGGTGCCGCTGGTCGCTCTGGGGTGGGGAGCGGAGCGCCATTGGACTCCGCTCGCGGCGGTGCTCGTCGTTGGTGGCACAATCACAATCTTCGTGGCCCGCGCGCACGACTTCGTGGCCACCTGGGTCCTCATTGTGTATGCGATTGTATGTGTCGTAGCGGTGGTCGGGTGGATTCGCTACTGGTGCGGTCCCGTGGGCCGTCAGCGTGCTGCCGCTCTCGCGTTGCTACTCCTGCTGGTGTACGCCGGAGCTCAGGCAGTCGTGGCTGGACAACGGAAGCGCGAGATCCGCCAGGAGGCGGAGCGACGCTTCGGTGCCGGCGCCGCGTGGGCGGCGCTCACCAATGTCGGCCAGCCGTTCACGTGGGAAGCGATCTACGCGAACGCCGACACGATCGCGGGCGACGACTGGCGACTCCCGCGGCACCTACGCGCGCCTGCGGTCGCCCACGCCCTCCAAACCCATGACGGTCGGGCGATGGCCCAGTTTGCCCGCTTTCTCGCGGCCGACGTGGACACGACGAACCACATGGTCTACTTGCGGGATGCGCGCTACGCGCGAGCGGGACGCGACGGCTGGGGCGTGGCGCCGGTCAGGATGGAGTGAAGCCGCGGCGATCCTTCAGCGTGCGGCGCGGCTCGAACGAGCGCCGTTCCACGCGACTGCGCCGTTCCGTGCGTCCGCGCCGTTCCACCAGCACCGGCGCGCGGCGCAGTCGGCGCTCACTGATGCGCCGGTCGAGTCCTGAGCGGCGGTCGGGCCGCACGCGACGCTCGACGTGATGGCGGATTGCGCGGTGCTCGATGTCCATCTCGTCCAATCTGCGGTGTACCGGTGATTCGTGCCAGCCGAAGCCACTGACTACATTTCTCGCGCGTGCACACACCTGACCGACGCTCGCCGACTCCGTATGTGACGTCCGTCACCAGCGCGGCCGCTCCGCAAACGCCGCCGGCGGGCTTGCTCGACGACGCGCTGCGCGCGCTCGAGCCGACTTTCCGGCTCGACAACCTTGTGGCGCTGTCGTCGGATCGCGCGCTGTATCACGGCTGGGATCGGGTGCTGAAGCGGCATGTCTCGATCCGCGTCCATCTTGCGGCCGAGGCGCCGGGACGCGCCTGGTTCATGCGCGAGACCGAAACGCTCGCGCAGCTCGACCATCCGGCGATCCGACACGTCTACGCGGCCGGCGAAATCGCGACGTTCGCCTACCGCACGGCCAACTGGATCGAAGGGGAGAGCCTCGCGGATGCGCTACGGCGAGGGCCGCGCCCGATTCCTCAGTGCATGTCGCTCATCCGCGATCTGCTGGCCGCGCTCGAGCACGCGCATGCGCACGGTATCATCATGCGCCGCATTGTCCCCTCGACGCTGATGATCAACACCGGCGGCCAGGGCGTCATTACCGATCTGCGGTACTCCAACTGGTGCCTGCCGTACCTGCCGCCGATGGAGACGGACGACGCCAGCGCGGCGTACATGGCGCCCGAAGTCCGCGCTGGAGAGGCCGGCGAGCCGGCAAGCGACGTGTATAGCGTCACCGCAAACATCTACGCCGCCCTTACCGGCAACCCTCCGGACCCGGATCCCGCCCGCATCGTCCCACCGCGCCAGTTGCGCCAGGCGATTCCCGCCGCCGTCGAGCGCGTCATCATCCGCGCGCTGTCGCAGGTGGCCAAAGGCCGCTACTACACGGCGACGGAGATGCTCGAGGACTTCGTGAGTGACGCCGGCACGTTCCAGGTGCTCGCCGCCGCACCGACCGTGACGGAGTCGGGGTTCGAGCGACGCTTGCGGCGCGCGCTCGGCGACGACTACGAGCTGCTCGAGGAGATCGGCGCTGGCGGCTTTGGGCGCGTGTACCGCGCGCGCGATCTCGCCCTCGAGCGCGACGTGGCGATCAAAGTCCTGCACCCGGCGCTCACGGCGGATCCGGTGGTCACGGAGCGCTTCCGCCGTGAAGCGCAGCTCGCAGCGCGGCTGCGGCATCCCAACATCGTCAGCATCCTCGACATTATGGGCCGCGCCGGCCTGACCTGGTATACCATGGAATACGTTCCGGGCTCCAATCTGGCTCAGGTGGTGCAGCGCCACGGCACGTTTTCGCTGGAGCAGACGGAGCGACTGCTCAACGAGGCGCTCTCCGCACTCGAGCACGCCCATAGCATGGGCCTCATTCACCGCGATTTGAAGCCGGAAAACATGCTGATCGAACCCGACGGCCGGCTGCGCATCACCGATTTCGGGCTCGCGATCGCGCTGAGAGGCGGCGCGCGCTTCGGCGGGGCAACCTCACGCAGCGGCACGCCGCAATTCGCCGCGCCGGAGCAGCTGCTGGGCGAGCGCGTCGACCAGCGCGCCGACCTCTACTCGCTGGGGGCAGTCGCGTATTTCGCATTGCTGGGCCGGCCGCCCTTTAGTGGGAAGACGCCGGAGCAGATTCTCGCGAAGCAGACCACCGACGACGTGCCGTCGCTGTCCGCCGAGCGGCGCGATGTCCCACGCGAGCTCGAAGACGTGCTGCGGCGCGCGCTGCGCAGCGACCCCGCCGAGCGCTTCCACTCCGCCGGTGCGTTTCAGGCCGCGGTGAAGGGGGTGTTCGGGGGTTTCCTGCGAAGACTGGCCGCGCTGTTTCGACCAGAGTCCTAACGCCAGCGGAAAATCTTCAGCGCAATCACGAAGCTCACTGCGCCCCAGGCCACGACGATCGCCAGCGGCGTGCCCAGCGTCGTCACCGCCGCGCCGTCGATCATCACGGCGCGCAGCGCGTCATTGAGCGCGGTGAGCGGCAGAGCCTTCACGAACGGGATCATCCCGTTGGGGAAACGGGCGTAAGAGAAGAACGTCCCCGAGAGAATCCACATCGGCAGCATTACGAGGTTCATCAGTCCCGAGACCCCTTCGATCGTCTTCGCCCGGCTCGCCACCAGCAGCCCCAGCCCCGCGAAGGAGAACGAGCCGAGGACGGTGATGCCTGCCAGCGCCGCGAACGAGCCGCGCACCGCGACACCGAACAGCAGCCATCCGAAGCCCACTAGCGCCACGACTTCGACGATCAGGAAGACGAGCCGTGAGAGGATGAAGCTCAACAGGTAATGGCTGCGCCGCATGGGCGTGGCCATGTAGCGCTTGAGCAGCTTGCGCTGGCGCGCCTGGACCACGGAGAATCCGACGCCCCAGATGCCGCTCCCGAGCAGATTCATGCCCAGCAGACCGGGGATCAGGAAGTCGATGTAGCGCGAGCCAGGAGCGACCGCGCGGTCGTCCCGCACGACGACGAGGTCTTTGCGACCACGCGCCCGCTGCAGCACATCGTCGACCTCCAGGCGCGCGAGCCCGCTCTCGGTACGCGTCGAGTCGTAGCGATAGACGACGGGATCCCCCGGCACCACGACCAGTGCGACGCGCCCGGTCCGCAGCCGCACACGAGCCGTCGCCGTGTCGAGCACGGTGGCAACCAGGCGGGGGGACGAATCGAGTGTCGCGGCGAGCGCGCTGTCGCCCGCCCCGGCGATAATGCCGACCTGCAGCTTTCCCGGTCCAGTATTGCGGAAGGCGAGCCCCAGCGCGAACGCGAGCACGATGGGAAAGCCGAATACCCAGAACACCGCTTCCGGCTCCCGCCAAAACTCGCGCATGCGCGAGAGTGCCAGCTGATACATCGGATGCTCACGTATCACGGAGCTGCCGTCCGGTGAGCGCGACGAAGACGTCGTCGAGCGAGGCGTGATGGGTGGTGAGGAGCGACAGCTCTACGCCGCGCTCTTGCAGCAATGCCAGCAGCGCCGGCAGCGCGCGGTGCAGCTCCACGACCGTGAGCGAGATGCCGTCGCGGCCCGTTCGCACCGCGGACACACCCCCCATTTGCCGCAGGACCTCCAACAGATCCTCGGGGATGCCGCCTTCCGTCGGCGCGAAGTCCACGACGTGATCCGCCCCGAGCGACGCGATCAGCTCCTTGGGTGTGCCGAGCGCGATGATCTTGCCGTGATCCATGATCGCGACGCGGTCGCACAGACGCTCGGCTTCCTCCATGTAATGCGTCGTGAGCAGCACCGTCCCCCCGGCCGCGCGGAAGCGCCGGATGATCTCCCAGAGCTGGCGGCGCGATTGCGGATCGAGACCCGTGGTGGGTTCGTCGAGGAACAAGAGCTCGGGCTTGCTCACGAGCGCGCACGCCACCGCAAGACGCTGCTTCTGTCCGCCGGAGAGCGTCACGACGCGCGCCTTGCTCTTCTCCTCGAGCTCGACGAGCGCGAGCACTTCCTCGACGGTATGCGACTGGCGATAGAAGGACCGGAACAGGGCGAGCACCTCGCGCACGGTGAGCTTGTCGGCGAGCTGTGTTTCCTGCAGCTGAATGCCGAGGCGCTCGCGCAGCGCGCGCCCCGCGGCGCCTTCGCGCCACCGCGTCCCCAGAATCTCGACGTCGCCGCTGTCGGGCGGCGTCAAGCCTTCGAGGATCTCGATGGTGGTCGTCTTCCCGGCGCCGTTCGGTCCGAGCAGCCCGAAGCATTCGCCCGCCCCGACCGTGAGATCGAGACCCGCGACGGCGACGACGTCACCGAAGCGTTTCGTCAGGGCGCGACAGGTGATCGCTACGATTATGCTTTCTCGGTGTCTTTGTCTTTTTCGGGCGGCATTTCGTGGGCCGCCTTGAGCGCCTGATCGAGCTGCATCGTCATGCTGTTCACGCCGTCGGCCAGGGCGCGCACCTTCATGTTGATCCCCGTCCCTGCCCGGTTCGCAATGATCGCCAGCGTGCCGGCCACGTCAGGCAGCGTGCCCAGATTCGCCGTGAGCGCGCGCTGCCGCATGTGGGACAGCTCGCGCGCGATGTTTCCGCAGATGCTGTTGAGGATTTTCGGCTTCGCGGCGCGGTTCGAGTCGAGCTCGGCGATCAACTTCCTCACGTGATCCACGATCCGCACGTAGTGCTGCAGCTCCTCGATGCGGCGGATCTGACTCGCCGTCTGCTTCTGCACCACGGCTAGTGTCTCGGCTCCAGCGCTTCGGTGCGGGCGTGCCCGTCCACCAGTGAGAGCGGCGGCACGCCGATCAGCGCTCCAAGGGTGGGCGCGATGTCGACGGTGTTCGTCCGCCCCGCGTACGATCCGCGCCGCACACCGCGGCCCCAGAGGATGATCGGCACGTGCGAGTCGTCCTCGGTCGGCTGGCCGTGCATCGCGATCGGGACGTTGGGGATGTCCCACACCGACCCGGGCTGTAGCGTCACGGTGAGCACCACGCCCGCATCCGGGGGGAGCTGATGGAGCCAGCGCCGCCCCACCGGATCGGACGCCGTGTCGGCACGCGACAGGTCGGCCGGCTTGATCACGCGGCCGACGCCCTGAATCCGCTGGATCCGCGCGGTGAGCGCGTCGAGGACGCTGTCCGTCTTCACACCGATCGCGGCAAATCGGCCGTTGTCGCGCAGAAACAGCATACCGGTTTCAAATTGGAGCCACTCGCGCGGCGCTCCACCCGCGCCCGCGAGCCGGTCGAGATCACGGTTGACCGCCGTCATCAGAGTGTCGAGCGACACGCGATACGCCGCTCCGCCGGTTTTGGCGCGCGTTCGCTCCGGGAACGACGTCACGCCGTGATCCGCGGTTAGGACGACGACGACGTTGTCGCGTCCCACCCGGTCGGTGAGACGCTTCAAGAACCAGGCGAGGTAGTGGTCGAGCCGCAGCACCTGATCGTGGATCTCGCGCGAGTCCGGGCCGAACGCGTGCCCGACAGCATCGGTCGTGGACAGACTCACGGCAAGGATATCGGTGCCTCTCCTGCCCAGGCGCAGCGCCTCGAAACCGTCGAGCGCGAAGAGCAGCGTCAGCGAGTCCATAGCGGGCACGCCCGCCACCGCCGCGGCGGCCTGCACGCTGTCGAGCGGGAGCCGATGCGGAAAGACGACGCCCGCGCCGCCATTCTCCCACAGCTCGTTGTCCGCTTCTTTGTACGCGCTGTCCGGGAGCAAAAGCGACCACGTCGTGTTCGCCGCTTTAAACGGCAGCCGTCGCGCGTTAAACGCCTGTACCCACGACGGCAACGAGTCGGCGTAATAGCGGCTCGTGGTGAACAAGCCCGACTGATACCAGTAGACCTGCTCCTTCGCGTGCCCGATGGGGAGAATCGCCCCACGGTCCTTCCGGCTCACCGACAGCGCGCGCGTGGTGGGATCGACGGCTTTGAGCCAGTCGACCAATGTCGTGCCGCGGAAGCGGCGCGGCGACGCGCCAGGGCCGGTGGTGCCCAGCAGCGGCGACAGCGAGTCCTGCACGCCCTCGGAATTGCGGATGATCCCGGTATGCGCGGGCCACATCCCCGAGAGAATCGTGGAATGCCCCGGTGCCGTCTCCGTGACGGCGTGGTCCTGATAGCCCTCCGTGAAGACCGCCCCCTCGTTCACCAGCTGGCCCAGTCCGCCCGTCAGCTGGCTCTTCCAGCGCGTGAAGTAGTCGGGCCGCAGCTGGTCGACGGTGATGACGACGACGAGCTTCGGCCTCGGTGGCGGCGGGACAATGAGCCAGCTCAGGAGTGCGAGATAGGCGGCGAAAGGCATGGCAGAAAGTAGCGGCGGTCAGGCGGTTGCCGCCACCACCGGCTCGAGCGGGCGCTCGCGGAATGCCAGCAGCCCCGCCACCGCTACGACACCCGCCGCAAGCAGGAACGGCACGCCGTGCCCCAGGGTGGCGAAGGTGAGCGTGGCGCCGACGGGTCCGACGATACTCATAATGCCGCGGAAGGTCTGCTGCGCCCCCATCACCAATCCCAGTTCGTGCCGATCGGTCCGCTGACTCACGAGCGAAGTCGATGCCGGGAACAGCAACGCCGTCCCCATCGGCACCAGAATGAGAAACAAAATGAAGAAGGGCATGGCCCGCGCCGGCGACAGCAGTCCCGCCGGCAAGGGCATCAGCGCGAGGCCGAGCAGCAGCGAGATGGTCCCGATCTGCATGGTGCGGATCTCACCGTAGCGGGCGTTGAACCACCCCACGAGGGTGGCGCGCATGAGCACCCCGACAACACCGAAGATTGGGAAGAAATACCCGATGGTGCGCGCGCTGATCGCGAACGTGTCCTTGAGGTAGAGCGCCAGGACGCCGATGACGACGTTGAGTGCCAGCATCCCCACGACGTAAATCCAGATGACGCGATGCGCCGGTGTAGTTGGCTGACGGATGATCTCGACCAGCGCCTGTTGCACAGATCGGCCCTCGGGCACGACGAAATGTCCGCTCGGACTGCGCGCGTGAACCGCGCGCGACTCCGGTAACCACTTCCAGGCGAAGAAGACGTTGATCAGCACCATGACCGCGGCGACGAGCCCGGGTGCCTGGCGGCCGAAGTTGAAAGCCGCCGAGCCGATGAAGGGACCAATCACAACGCCCGCGCTGGTCGCAGCCGACAGCCAGCCGAGCGCCTTGGCGCGCTCTTTGGGCTGCATCGTGTCCGCCACGTACGCCTGTGCGACCCCCGTCGTGCCGCCTCCCAACCCCTGCACGATTCGCGAAGCGAACAGCATCCACAGACTCGTCGCGAAGCCGAAGATCACGTAGGCGAACGCCGATGCGCCCAGGCCAATGAGCATCGCCGGCCGGCGGCCGTAGCGATCAGAGAACTTCCCCCAGACCGGCGACGAGACCAGCTGCGCAACAGCGAACGACGCAATCAGCGGGCCCACCAGCCACTCCGGAGCCTGGAGGTCCAGCGCGTAGAAGGGCATCAGCGGTGCGACGAGCATCAGGCCCATCATGTCGACGAAACAGACGGCCATCAGCACCCACAGTCGCTTCATCGTCTTGCTCCCACGCCAAGTACAACCGCGCTCACGATCATGAGCACCACTCCGAACGCCGCTGCCACGCCGGTCTCGGAAAGCCGAAGGCTCGAGAGGATTTCGATGGACACGGGTCGTGTCTCATACGTGTAGAGGACAATGGACGCCACGATATCACCGAGCGCCGCGACAAACGCGAGGCTCGCTCCCGCCGCGAGGCCCGGCCTGAGCTGCGGTAGCGTGACGCGCGCGAGCGTGCGCCAGCGGCCTGCGCCAAGACTCGCGGCCGCTTCCTCGAGCGACGGATCGAGTTGGCGATAGGCGGCGAGAATACCGCGCCCCGTGAGCGGCAGCGCGCGCACGAGATAGGCGAGCGGGAGTATGACCGCGGTCCCCACCAGCACGAATCGCAGCTGCAGCGGCGCATGGACGCTGAAGGTGATCGCGAGTGCGATTGCGAAGACGGTGCCCGGCAGCGCCCACGGCAGCGCCAGCAACGCTTCAATGGCCCGCCGCAACGCCACGCGCCGCCGCACGACCAGCCAGCCGCCGGCGAGGGCAAGAGCCACGGCGACCGCCGTGCTCGCGGCCGCCATCCAGAGCGAATTCAACATGGGGCGCAGCCGCTCGGCTTCGGAAAACAGGCGGCGGTAGTTCTCGAGATTGATCACCGGTGGAAGGACTTCCGTCGTCCAGGCGCCGTACGGCACGAGTGAGACCAGGGCGAGCGTCAGATGCGGCAGCAGCAGGAGTACCGCGAGACCCCAGCCGGCCCCTGCCGCGAGCCAGCGCACGCCCCTGCGCCGGATGGGCCGCGGCCGGGGAGCGATGCCCTTCCCCAGTGCGACGAGGATGTCGTCGCCTTCGGTGCGGCGCAGCATGACCAGCCCGGCAATCGCTACGAGCGCCAGCGCGACGGTCTCGACCATGGCAAGGGGCAGGTCGCCATTCAACTTCGTCGCGACGATCTGCGTCGTCATCACCCGAAATCCACCGCCAAAGATGTAGGGCGCGCTGAACGAGCCGAGCGCGGTCATGAACGTCAGCATCGCCGCCCCCACGAGCGACGGCCGGAGCAGCGGCACGATCACGCGCCACAACGTCGCGCGCCGACTGGCACCCAACGCCTGCGCGGCTTCCAGCATCGAGACGTCGAGCTTGGCGAGTCCCGCGCGCGTGAAGAGATAGAAGTAGACGTACATCGAGTACGCGTGGACGAGCAGAATGGCAACGGCCCCCTGCAACCGCCACGGTGCGTTCTGGAGATGGAGCAGCGACTGGATGGCGCGGGCGATGAATCCTGACTCGCCGTACAAAAAGAGGAACGCGATCACGCCGACGAGCGGCGGGAGCACGACCGGCAGCGCGATGAGCGCCCCCAGGGTTTTGCGGCCCGGGAAATCGAACCACTCGAACAGAAACGCGAGGGGAATGCCGATCGCCGCCGCGAGGATCACGCTCACCAGCGAGATCCACACGCTGGCCCAGAGCGCGGCCCACTCACCGGGACGCGTGACGAAGGCGCGGACCGCGGTCCCGTCGGCGGCATCGGCCCCCACGACGAGGATGGGATAGACGACGAGCCAGGCGAGCAGCAGCGTGAGCGCGACCGCCGCCAGGTTGGTTCTCCGCAAACGCCCCATCACAACGCGATCACGCGCGTCGCTTCGACATACACGCGCTGGCCCACTTGTGCCGCATCGGGCTCGGCGAGCACTTCGAACCGTTGGTGATCGTCACCTTCGACGAGGAAGAACGCGGCCGCGCCCGTGTAGCGCCGTTCGCGCACGACGCCTGGCAACCCGGCGTCGGCGAATCGCAGCCGCTCGGGCCGCACGACGAGGACGCCGGTCCCGTTGCCGCCGAGCGCACGGGACGACGCGCCGCGAAACACGTTGGCGCGACCGACGAAGGTCGCCACGAACAGATTGCTGGGGTGTTCGT
>WNFU01001392.1_pt1 | contig 56860 bp, 69 predicted proteins | sample 5400121 | NCBI WGS metagenome assembly WNFU01 (sample SAMN13153360, study PRJNA577476) | soil metagenome | isolation source: 100 cm soil or saprolite under grassland replicate 1 | place: USA:California | collected 2016-06-15 | reverse complement strand
CCGCTTCTCGCAACCGCGCCCCCACCTGCCCCAGCGTCAGCCGGAACGCCCCCGGCGGCAGCTGCCCCGCCACCCGGTCGAACGGAATCCGCACCACCGCCTCCGACACCACCGGCGCGTCGGCGGCGACTCCGGCAAAGGACGGCTCTTCCGCCACCAGCTTGTCCGGCGGCTTCGGAACTTCGTCGACGCCGGGTGGCGCGGCTGGCGTGCCGAAGAGCTCGGCGAGGGCCTGCCTGAAATCTGGAACGGCGGTGGGAGCCGGTTCCTCGCTCGCGGGGGCAAGTGCCTCGGCCTCCGGTGCTTCAGGGGCGCCGCCGTTCCATCCCGACAGCGGGGCAGCGTGCACCAGAGACTCATCCGGGGCGATCATCCCGTACTCCTCGACCGCGGGCGGGTGCTTTTCCACCGCGGGTGGAGGCTCTTCCAGCGTGGGCGCGGCCATGGCCGTCCCCGGCAGCGCACTCACTGCCTGCGCGACCGAGGCGGCGGGCTCGGCTCCGGCCGGGCCGCGCGCCCAGGCCTGGCGATCCTTGGCCGGGATGATTTCGGGAGGGGTCTGTGGCGGCTTCTTCGCCGCGCGCGCTCGGGGCGGAGCCGATGCCGCCTGGAGCCGTCGGGCCGCGGCGCGCGGAGCCAGCGCCCCGAGGAAAGGCAAGATCATGAGCAGCGAGCCGACCATGGCGAGCACGAGGGCCGGGGGGAAGCCCCAGAGCGCCGGCGGCAGCGCCTGCTCGAAGGAGGTGAAGCCGACCATCGCGTAGAGCCACGCCGTCGAGAGAGCGATGCCCACGTGCAGGACCGCCAGCGTGAGGAGGCCGAGCAGCCAGCCGCCCAGCCGCATGCGCGGGACGCAGAGCGGCAGCACCAGCGCATAGACGATCAAGGGCGCCGCCACGGCCGTCCACCACGGCAGCGGCAGCTTCACGGAAGAATTCACGACGTAGAGCGCCGTCGAGGATGCGAGCACGAGGCCGTACACGGCCCCGGCGGCGAGCCATGCCAAAGGCTTCTTGAGATTGGAGGTGCCGGCGGAAGTGGCCATCAGATGGACCGGCGAAGCTCGGGCAGCGCCCTCTTCACATAGTAGCGGATCTTGCCGAGCGCGGTCGGGTCACGCAGCACGACGGCGAGGATGGCCGAAGGCCCGGCGCTGTGCAGCAGAACCATGCCGGCCTCGTAGTCGAGGATCATGCTCGAGAGCGCCCCCTGCCCCATTTCGCGTCCGATGCCTTCCGACGACTCGGCCAGGCACGCTGCCAGGGCGCCCGCAACCTCGGCGCCGACTCCGAGCTCGCCGGCCGCCTCGATGACAAAGCCCTCGCGGTCCGCGAGGGCGGCCAGCCGCACGCCGGGCATGCCCGCCAGCTGTCCCAGGATCGACGTGAGGCCGGGCGGCGCCACCATGTCGTCGCTGGAGGCTGCCGGCAGGTCGGCCGGGGCCGCGGCGATCCTGGCGCGGGCCTGCAGCAGCTCGTCCACCTTGCGTGCGAGGTCTTCGGCCGTGAACGGCTTGCGCAGGACATGGCTGGAGCGGACCTGCGCCGCCCGCTCGAGGACGGCGTTGTTGACAATTCCTGAGATGAGGAGCACCGGCGTGCCGGACAGCGTCGGATGCGCGCGCACGAATTCACAGATGCGGTAGCCGTCCACGTCGGGCATGACGACGTCGCAGACGACCAGGTCGGGCTTGGCGCCGTCGATGCGCTCCATGGCCTCGGCGCCTGACGAGGCGGCGAACACCTCGAATCCCTTCATCTCGAGCGCGCGCTCGACCATCTTGCGCACGGAGAGGCTGTCGTCCACGACGAGCACGCGGGGCATGGGCTAGGGCCTGGGCGGCGCGGGCGGCATGCCGGCAGCCGCGCGGCCCTCGTCGATCTCGGAGACGACGCTGATGAGCAGCTGGTCCACGGTCTTCTGAATCGTGCGCTGCCCCGAGCCGGCAGGCAGCTCGACCGCGGGCTTGAAGCGGAACGTGCCCTCGGGGTCGGACTGGGCGGCGGTGACCATGGCCGCGAAGGCGCCCTCCCCGGTGCGCGAGTCGAACTCGGCGTGGACGACGCGCCCGGAGTCGAAGAGCAGCGACCCCTCGCCCGCCTCCAGCTCCAGGTACAGCCGGCCCGTCTTGCCCCCGAGGGCGATGGCCTGGGTCACCTCGGGCAGGTCGAGCACGCCGAACGAGCCCTCGAAAGTCCGCGTCCCGGCCTCGGCACGCGGCACCGTCACCCGCGGCGGAAGCGGGGGCGGTGGCGGCAGCCCCGGCTCCGCCTGGGGGGCGATGTGGCGCAGGAGCTTCGAGATCCGGTCGAGCACGGTGGAGACGACGAAGTCGCCTGCGAGCAGCATGTCCACCCCGGCCTGGGCGACGGCCCACGGCGTCGGGCGCGTGGGCCCCGACAGCAGGAGGAACGGAATGTCCTGGGTGGTCGGGTCGCTCCGGATGATGGAGCAGAACTCGACGCCGTCCATGTCCTCGGTCCGGTTGCCGCTCACGATGAGGTCCGGGCGGTCGCGCTCGAGCGTCGTGAGGGCGAAGGAGGCGCTCGTCGCCGAGGTGACGTGGTAGGCGGCCGTCGTGAGCGCCGCCTCGAGCGCCTGAAGCTTGGTCGGGTCGGCGTCCACGATGAGGACCTTGGCGGTGGCCCGGGCGTCGCTCACGGCCGGGCCTCCGCGGGCTCGGGCGCCGCGCCACGCGCCGTCAGCGACACGATGAGGCGGACGAAGGCTTCCTCGTCCACCGGCTTGGTGACGTAGTGCGCGATGCCGAGGCGCCGGGCCAGGTTCACGTGCTTGGCGCCGGCCCGCGTCGTCAACACCACGACGGGCAGCGCGCGCGTCGAGGGGCGCGCGCGCAGGTCCTCGATCAGCTCGTACCCGCTGACATGCGGCATCTCGAGGTCGGTGATGACCGCGTCGACCGCCGTGTCACCGAGCCGCCGGAGCGCCTCGGCGCCATCGTTGGCCGTGACGACCTCGAAGCCGGCCTTCTCGAGCATCCGACCCACGAACTTCCGGATGCTGATCGAATCGTCCACGAGAAGGATGCGCCGTGCGCGGCGCCCGGCGCTCACGCGCCCCACCACGCGCGCACGGGCGCCGGCCGCGGCACGGCCAGCCTGCCGCGCGGCCTCCGCCGCCTCCGCCAGACGCGACGGATCCACCAGCAGGATGACGCGCCCGGCGCCGGAGACCGTCGCGCCCGCGAAGGGCCCGACGCGCTCGAGAAGCCCGCCAAGGCTCTTGATGACTACGTCCTCCTTGCCGAGGAGCTCGTCCACGGCGACAGCGAGCGGGCGCACGCCCGAGCGGAAGACCAGCACGGGCTGCCGCGCCGGGGGACGGCCGGCAGGTAGCGCCAGAACATGGTCAAGCCGGACCAGCTCCACCGACTCCTCCTCGACCATGATGCGCTCGCGGTCGCCCGAGCGCTCGATGTCCGCGGGGCGCACCTGTATGATCGTGCGGATGGCGTGCATCGGCACGGCGAATGTTTCGCCTCCCGACCGAACCAGGAGCGCATCGGAGATGACGACGGTCAGCGGCAGCTTGATCGTGATGCGCGTGCCCGAGCCGGGCTCGCTCTGGAGATCGATCTCCCCGTGGATCCGGCTGACATTGGTGCGGACCACGTCCATGCCGACACCCCGACCCGAAGTCGCCGTCACCAGGCCGGCCGTGCTGAACCCGGGCAGGAAGACCAGCGTGAGGGCCTCCCGGTCGCCGAGCGCCGCCGCCGCTTCCGGCGACAGGAAGCCTTGGTGCACCGCCCGCTCGCGCAGGAGGGTGGGGTCCATCCCGCGCCCGTCGTCGGCGACCTGGATGTGGACGAAGCTCCCCTGGTGGTAGGCGGACAGCGACACGGTCGCGCGCGCCGGCTTTCGAGCCGCGCGCCGCTCCTCGTCGGTCTCGATGCCGTGGTCGATGGCGTTGCGCACGAGATGAAGCAGCGGATCGGCGACCTGCTCGATGACGGCGTTGTCCACCTCCACGGCCTCGCCGGAGAGCTGGAGCGCGACGCTCTTGCCGGCCGCCCGCGCGGCCTCTCGGGCCGGCCGCGTGAAGCGCGCGAAGAGGCGTCCGATCGGCACCATGCGGGCGCGCGTCACCTCGGCGCGCAGGCTCTGCGTCAGGCGCTGGACGTGGGCCGTGTCCTCCCCGACGTTTCGGATGAGCCCCGTCAGCTGGGTCTGGATCTCCGAGACGTCGGCCGAGATCTCGTCCACGCTCCGGGCGAAGATGTTGAAGTCGTCGTAGCGGTCGAACTCGAGCTCGGCGAAGAGCTTGGACGCCGGCTCGGCGACGCCCCCCGCGCCAGGCCCCCGGCCGGCTTCGTCGGGCACCTGCCGGCCCTGGCCGGCTGTCTCGCCTGCCGGGCCGGGGGGCGTTGGAGGCAGGGCGGGCGGCAGCTGGGTGTAGCGGTGCTTCTCCTCGAAGTCGCGCACCGTCTGCGTCATCCTCCCGCGGCTGAACGCCAGAAGCTCGCTGACGCGCTCGATCTGAGCAAAGCGCTGGTCGAGGCGGCTTCGGGCGATGACGAGCTCGCCGACCAGGTTCATCAGCGAATCGAGCCGGTCGAGGTTGACGCGGATGCTGGGTCGCCCCTCTTGCGACTCGCGCCCGCGGCGCTCGCCGATCTCCGGAGCCGGCGGCACGAAGCGCGGGCGGGGCATTGCCGGCGCGGGGTGCGCCATCTCCGCGGGCTCGGCCTCCATCGCGACATCTATCTCGGCAGGCATCTCGCCAAGCATCTCGCCAGGCATCTCGGAGGCCACGCGGGAGGATTCCAGGACGAGCTCCTGAACGGGCTCGGCCTCGAGCGGAGCCGGAGCGGGCCGGAGGCCGTCGAGCGTGTGGAGCGTGCGCTGGACGACGCCACGGACGCTCTGCGAGGGCACCCGCGCGGAACCCAGCAGCAGCCTGAGGGTGTCCACTGCGTCGAAGACCGCTTCGATGATCGTCGGCGAGAGGCCGAGCCGACCGTCGCGCACACCGTCGAGGATATCCTCGATGCGATGCGCGACGTCGCCCAGGGGCGCGCAGCCGACCGTGTACGCCGCGCCCTTGAGCGTGTGCACGGCGCGGAAGAGGCTCGCGACTTCCTCCTGGGCCGGGGAGGCGGATTGCTCGAGCGCCAGAAGCGAGCGCGCCATCACGTCGAGGTGCTCTGCCGCCTCGGGGGCGAAGTAGGGCACGGACTCGGCGTGCTCGGCGAAGAAGCGCTCGAGCTCGCGCAGCAGCCCGTCCGCTACGGCCTCTTCGAGCGGCACCCCGGGCGTCTCGGTCCTGCCGGGCGGCGCCGCCTGAACGATTGCCGCGGAGTCGGCAGAGGCAGCCGGCCCGTCGGGCGGCGCGTGATTGGTCACCCCCACATGACGCTCTTCGACAGGCGGCGAAGGCGCGACGGGTGGCTCGAGCCTTGCGGCGGGATCGGGTTCGGCCGGGCGAACGAGCTCGCGGGCTGGCTCAGCGGGAGCCGGGGGCGAGAAGAGCTCCGGATGACGGGCACGGAGACGGACGACGGCGTCCACATCCTCCCGCCCGTCGTCGCCGATGATCTCGAGCATGCGCTTGACGGTGGCGACCACTTCGCCCAGCACCTCGATGCGGCGCGGTCTTTCGCCGGCGGGCGTTTCGGGGAGCTCCTCGATCATGTCCTCCATCGCCAGCGCCACGGCGGAGACGACCGGGTAGCCGTGAAGGGCCGCCGCGCCCTTGAGGCGGTGGGCGACGACCACGAGGGGGCCCAGGACGCCGGGGGAGACGGGCTCACCACCCGCCAGACGGCGGACCCCCTCCTCGACGGCGGCTACCGTGTCCCAGGCCTCCATCAGGAAGATGCCGAGAATGAATTCGCTGTCCTGGTCATCGAGCATTGGTGGCCTTTGGAGTTAGAGCAAGATCCGGGCCATTAGTAGCGCGCTAAACGGCAAGCTTGAACCGTGCCAGGCCGGCGGTGAGCTCCTCGGCAAGGCGGGCCAACTCGTCCATGGTGCGGCGGGCCTCCACGACCCCCCGTTCGGTCTGGGCCGCCACGGCCCGAATGGACTGCATGGCCTGGGCGACGCTCTCGGCGCCCCGCACCTGCTGCTGGGTCGCCTGGGAGATGTCCTGGGCCAGCTCGGCCGAGCGCTGGGAGACAGTGGCGATGGTCTTGAGACTCTCGCCCGCCTGGACCGTCATCCGGTAGCCGGACTCGACCTCCTGGGTGCCCTGCTCCATGACCACCACGGCGTCCTGCGTGTCGCTCTGGACGTTCTTGATCAGGACCGCGATGTCCTTGGTCGCCTTGGCCGAACGCTCCGCGAGCTTGCGCACCTCGTCAGCGACCACGGCGAAGCGCAGCCCCGCCTCGCCCGCGCCCGCGGCCTCGATGGCCGCGTTGAGCGCGACCAGGTTGGTCTGTGAGGCGATATCCTCGATGGTGTTGACGATCTCGGAGATCTCCAGCGAACGGTCGCCGAGGCTCTTGATCTTCTTGGCGATGGACTGCACCTCGTTGCGGATCCGCTGCATGCCCTGCAGGCTGTCCCGCACGGCGACATCGCCCTTCTGCGCGGCGTCGAGCGCCTCGCGCGCTGCCTGCGCCGATGCCCGGGCGCTCTCGGCCACCTGGCGGACGGACAGCGTCAGCGCCTCGACGGATGCCGCGATCTCGCCCGCCTCGCGCGCTTGCGCCTGCGCGCCCTGGGCCATGCGTCCCGTCGAGTCGGTCATCTGGTTGGCGCTGACCGACACCTGCATGGCGGCCACGCGCACATCGGCGATGATGGCGCCGATCTCGGCGACCATGAGGTTGATCGCGTCGACCACGTTGCCGAGCACGTCCGAGGTGACCTCCCCGCGCTTCGTCAGATCGCCTTGGGAGACTTCCATGGCGGTGTCGAGGAACTTGATGATGTTCTCCTGCAGCTCCTCGCGGCGGCGCCGCTCCTCGTCGCGGTCCGCCTCGGTCTGGACCTGCGAGCGCAGTCGCATGACGGCGTCGTTGAACGTCTGCTGCAGCTCGCCGATCTCGTCGCTCGACGTGACCGGAACGGTCTGGCTCAGGTCACCCCGGCCCACCCGCTGCGCGGCCGACACGAGCATCGTGATGGGGCGCGTGATACGCCGGGCCAGAAACACGCCGCCTAGCAGGGCCAGGGCGGCCACGCCGCCGAAGAGCAGCAGCAGCTGGCGTCCCGAAGCGGCCGCGGCCTGGTTGATGATGGACCGGTCCATGCCGACCCGCACCGTGCCGATCTTGCCGGCCGCCATGGGCACGCCGATGTCGATGATCTCTCGCGTGGTCTTCCGGACCGGGTCCTGGTACTCGATGTTCCGCTCCTGGCGGGCGACGTCACCCGGGACGATATTCTTGTCCACGATGTCGGCGGGCACCGAGGGCGAGAAGGTGTGGGCGATGAACCTCTTTTGCGGGTCGTACACCATGACATAGGCGACGCCGCGGATCCTCGCGAACTCGTCCACGAGCGACTGGACAGAGGACGCGTCCCGCGTCGAGATGAGGTCCACGCCGGAAGAGGCCAGGCTCGAGGCGATGGCCTCGCCTTTGGACGTGAACTCCTCGGTCATGCTGGTCCTGAGGGACTGCGCGGAGACGTACCATGTCACGGCGGCCAGCGGCACCAGCGCCGCCACGAGGAAGAGCACGATCTTGCCGAGAAGACCCAGCCCGCGCCGCAGACGCTCGGGCCCTGGCTCCGCCTGCTCCGGTTCCAATTCTTCCGTTCGCGGTGTCATGGAGGTCTCCTGTCGGCTCAGGCCCGAACGGCCGCGGTCCAATCGGTGACGGGCACCCAGCGCCCGGCCTCGACGCGCGTGAAGTACACGCTGTCCAGGCCCTGGTGGCGCTCGGCGCCGAACGTGAGCGGCGCGCCGATGCCCAGATCGAGGTTGCGCAGGGACTCGAGCGCCTGGCGGAGGCTCGCGCGCGTCGGGTTGGCTCCGGCGCGGCGCAGCCCCTCGGTGACCACCTTGGCGTTGATGAAGCCCTCCAGGCTGATGAAGCTGTGCCGCTGCGGGGCGTACGTCTTGTCCCGTAGCGCCTCGGGCAGGACCGGATTGTGCTTGTCCATCAGCGCCCGGTACTCGGCCACGCCCGGCAGGTTGACATCGTCGTAGCTCGGCACCACCTGGGAGTTGACGAGCGCGCGGGTATAGTCGCGGCCCGCCGCCTTGCCCTGCTTCAGGAGCAGCGCCAGCATCGCGTCGGAGCCGACGAAGGAAACGTTCGAGATGGGCACGGTCCAGCCCACGTCGCGCGCGGCCCTGACGAAGGCGCCGCAGCCCTGATAGGCTCCCGTGCACAGGACGACGTCCGAGCCCGCCTGGCGGAGCACGGAGACCGCCGGGCCCATGTCCTCGTCGAACTTCGCGCCGCGGATGTACGTCGCCTCGGAGACGATCCTGGACCCGCGCTGCGCGAGCGCGCGCTCCACGCCGTCGGTGCCGCTGCGGCCGTACGCGTCGATCTGGTAGTAGACGCCGAACTTGCGCGCGCCGAGGGTCCAGAAGCGCTCGACGAGAGCCGCCATCTCCTGGCGATACGACGCGCGGATGTTGAAGACGAAATCGACATAGGGCTGCTCGCGCTGCGGCTGGGCGCCGGTGAAGTTGCCGATCAGGATCGCGTCGCCGTACCGCTTGATGATGGGCAGCGCCCGCGTCAGCGTCGGCGTGCCGACGTAGTTGGAGAGAAAGAACGCCGGGTCCCGCTCCAGGAGCTGTATCGTGTTCCGGACGCACGGGTCCGGCTGGTAGTCGTCGTCGAGCGCGACGACCGCGAGTTGGCGCCCGTTGATGCCGCCGCGGGCGTTGAGCTCAGCGTAGCACGCGGCGGCGCCGCGCCAGAGCTCGGTGCCGAGTCCCGCTTGGGCGCCCTTGAACGCGGCGGACATCCCGATCTTGACGTCGCGGGCGCTGACGCCAGGCGCGCTGGCTACCGGCGGCTCGGACGGCGGCGCGACCAGCCTGGGGCCCGGCCGGGGCGCTGGAGCGACCTGGGCCCACGCGCGGCCGTAATCCGTTATGGAGCCACCCGCCACGATGCCGGACGTCAGACCCAGAAAGCGCCGTCGGTCCATGTCAGTCCGCCTTCTCGCCCGTTTCGCTCGGGCGACCCAGTGCGCCCAGAATGCGCCCCACGTCAAGCAGCGTCACCGAGCCGTCCTCGCGCTCGAGGCGACCGGCGCTCCCGCCCGGGGCGTGGCCGCCGGCGCCGTCGCCGGCCCGCGCCAGTCCATCAAGCGGTTCGAGCCCGATCGCTTCGTCGATGAGCAGGGCCGCCTGGACGCCGTCACACTCCACGACGAGCGCCCGGGCCCCGCGGGTCGCGGGAGCGGCCTCGAGCCCGAGAAAGGGACGGATGTCCACGAGCGGCAAGACTGAGCCCCGGAGGTTGACGACGCCGAGCAGATGCGGCGGGGCGAGCGGGACCATCGTGAGCTCGTCGAACACGACCACCTCCCGCGCATGCCGCACCTCGACCGCGAAGCGACGGCCCCCGAGTGCCACCAGACACGCCCGCGCCTGTCGGGCTCCCGGCTGCGACTCGGCGGGCAGCATGGTCATCGCCCGGCAGCCGCTTGCCGGCTCACTTGACGAACTGCCGGACGATGGTGACGAGCTGCTCGGCGGTGAAGGGCTTGCCCAGGTACTCGTCCGCGCCCTGCCGCTTGCCCCAGACCCGGTCGCTCTCCTGGTTCTTCGAGCTGACCAGGACGACCGGTGTGCGCTTGGTGCGCTCGTCACGCTTGAGGCTGCGGAGAATCTCGTAGCCGTTGCGATTTGGCATGACGATGTCGAGTAGAAGCACGTCCGGCTGCTCCTGAACGATATGCTCCTCCAGCCGCTCGCCGTCCGGGAAGCAGACGACTTCGAGACCGGCGGATCTGAGAATGCCCTCCATCATCTTGAGCTCCGAGTAGGCGTCGTCCACCACCATGACTTTGGCCATCGAGTCGAGCACCCTCCTTCAGGGGTCTCCGGCGGCGCCCCGGGTGGGCTTGGAGAGGGTTCCAGCAGCCCCCATTATGCGCCGCAACTTACCGGAACCTTGGGACTTTCAGAATGGCGTCTGGACGCCGGAAGTGTCAAGGGAAACCCGCCTGGCCGCCTTGCGATGCCGAGGGGGGTATGTTAGCGTTGCTCAGCGTTTTTATGGACCTTCCAGCCGCCGTCCTCGAGCCCGGCCAAGCCTTCGCCTTCCGCCTGGTGGCCACCCTGGCCATCCTCGTCATTGGTTGGCTGGTTGCCAAGTTCCTGAAAGGATTGGTCTTTCGTTTCTTGCTGGCGGTCCGATTCGACATCGCTTCGGACAGGGCCGGGATCGACGACGTACTGGTTCGGGCCGATATCAGGCAGAGCCCGGCTGAGCTGCTCGCCGTGCTCGTCTACTGGCTGGTCCTGCTAGCCACCCTGGTCGCCGCCGTGAGCGCTCTCGGCCTCAACCAGGTCTCCGAGGTCCTGGAGCGGTGCCTGGTCTATGCGCCAAAGATCATCGCCGCCGTGGTGGTGCTCATCCTCGGGCTCTTTCTCGCGAGCTTCCTGGCGGGGGTCGTCCGCACAGCCGCGGCCAATGCCTCGTTGGCCGAGAGCCACGCGCTGGCCGCGCTCGTCCGCTACGCCGTGGTCGCTTTCACCGCGGCCGTGACGCTCGAGGAGCTCGGCATCGCGCCGGAGCTGGTCCGCTCGGCCTTCGTCATTGTCTTCGGCGCCGTGGCGCTGGCGCTGGCGCTGGCCTTCGGGCTCGGGTGCAAGGACCTGGCGCGGGAGTGGATGGTTCGATACCTCGACAGCGCGCGGGCGCGTCGAAAGCCCCACTAAAGGAGACGTGTATCGTATGGCCGAGGAGATCCTGCATCTGACGGAGTCGAGCTTCGACGAGGAGATCGGCAAGCACAAGGAAGTCCTCATGGTGTACTTCTGGGCCGAGTGGTGCCAGCCCTGCCGCGCCATGGCACCGGCGCTCGAGGAGCTGGTCCAGGAGTCCAAGGGGTCGGTGAGCCTCGCGAAGGTCAACGTCGACGACAACCCGCAGCTCGCCGCGCGCTACGGCATCCGCTCGATCCCGACCATCCTCTTCATGAAGACCGGCCTGGTGATGGACCAGGTGATCGGCGCGGTGCCCAAGTCCCAGTGGAAGAAGAAGCTGGACGCACTCGGCTGACCCCTACCGCCATGACCAAGGTGGGGCACGCACTGCCCCCGCTCTCTCCGTCGCGCGAGGAGTTCCGTCGGCTGGCCGCCGGCGGCAACCTCGTACCGGTCTATGCCGAGATCGCAGCCGATCTCGACACGCCCCTGTCGGCTTTCCTGCGTCTGCGGCCCGGACCGTATGCCTTCCTGCTGGAATCGGTCGAGGGCGGAGAGAAGTGGGCGCGCTACTCCTTCCTGGGCTCGGAGCCCTCCATGGTCTTCACGGCGAAGGGCCGCCGGCTCACGGTGCGCCACGCCGACGGGCGGGTGGAGAGTCTCCAGGCGGCCAACCCCTTCGACGCGCTGCGCTCACTCCTCGCGCGCTTCAAGCCCGTCGCCGTGCCGGGACTGCCGCGCTTCCAGGGCGGCGCCGTGGGCTTCCTCTCCTATGACATGGTTCGCCACGTCGAGGCGCTGCCTCGCCGGGCCAAGGACGACCTCAAGCTGCCGGACGCCGTGTTCATGTTCACGGACAGCCTGCTGGTCTTCGACAACCTCCGCCACCGCCTGCTGGTGATCGGGAACGCGCACATCACGGGTCAGGACGAGGCCTCGCTCGACCGGGCCTATGATGAGGCGGCCAGCAGGATCGAGGCGCTGCTGGCCAAGCTCGCGCGGCCGGCGCGGCCGCCTGCGCAGTTGACCTTTCCCGCCGTCGAGCCGCTCGTCGCCATGGGCGAGGAGGGCTTCACCTCGACCATGGACGAGGCGACGTACATGGAGCGCGTGCGCCAGGCCAAGGAGTACATCGCCTCGGGGGACGCCTACCAGATCGTGGTCGCACGACGGCTGGACACGGAGCTCAGGGCGGATCCCTTCACGGTTTACAGGGCGCTTCGCACCATCAACCCCTCGCCCTACCTGTTCTTCCTGCGGCTGGGCAAGACGAGCATCGTCGGCTCCTCGCCCGAGGTGCTCGTGCGCCTCGAAGACGACCGCGTCGAGGAGCGCCCCATCGCGGGCACGCACCCGCGGGGCCGGACGGAGGCGGAGGACGAAAAGCTCGCGGCCGAGATGCAGGCCGATCCGAAGGAGCGCGCCGAGCATGTGATGCTCGTGGACCTCGGCCGCAACGACGTCGGCCGAGTGTCCAGGATCGGCTCGGTCGAGGTGACGGAGTTCATGGTGGTCGAGCGCTATTCCCACGTCATGCACCTCGTCAGCCACGTCCGCGGCCTGCTCGAGCAGGGGCGCGACGCCTTCCACGTCCTCGAGGCCTGTTTCCCGGCAGGAACGCTGACGGGCGCGCCGAAGATCCGGGCCATGGAGATCATCGAGGAGCTCGAGCCCAGCCGCCGCGGACCCTACGGCGGCGCGGTCGGGTACGTCTCGTACTCGGGCAACCTCGACTCCTGCATCACCATTCGCACCGTGATCTGCCACGGCGGCCGCGCCTCGGTCGAGGTGGGCGCGGGTATCGTGGCCGACTCGGATCCCAAGACCGAGTGGCTCGAGACCTGCTCCAAGGCGCGCGGCATGCTGCTGGCGCTCCGCGTGGCTCAGCAGGACCGCGGGCGGCAGGACGGCCAACCATGATCCTCGTCCTCGACAACTACGACTCGTTCACGTACAACCTCGTCCAGTACCTCGGCGAGCAGGGCGCCACGATGCGCGTCGTGCGCAACGACAAGATCTCCGTCGAAGAAGTCGCGCGCGTGGCCCCCGACGGGATCGTCATCTCCCCGGGCCCCGGATATCCGGACGGCGCCGGCATCTCGCTGGCCCTCATCCGCCGCCTGCACGAGAGCACGCCCATCCTGGGCGTCTGTCTCGGGCACCAGGCGATCGGCCAGGCCTTCGGAGGCACCGTGTCCCGCGCCCGCAAGCAGATGCACGGCAAGACCTCGCGCATCCACCACGACGGCCGCGGTGTCTTCGAGGGACTTCCGCAGGACTTCGAAGCGACGCGCTACCACTCGCTCGTCGTGCTGGACAAGGGCCTGCCCGAAGACCTCGAAGTGTCGGCGCGGGCCGAGGACGGCGAGATCATGGGGCTGCGCCACCGGCGCTTCCGAGTCGAGGGCGTCCAGTTCCACCCCGAGTCTATCCTCACGGGCCAGGGCAAGGCGCTCCTGCGCAACTTTCTCTTGCTCCCGCGCGCGGTGGGAGTCGCGTGATGGGCGCCAGCGAACCACCAAGTCCGCCGCAGGCAAGTCCGCCGCAGGCAAGTCCGCCGCAGGCAAGTCCGCCGCGGGCAACTCCGCGGCCGGCAAGTTCGCGGGAGGGCCCCGGCGAGCTCGAGCTGATCCGGCTCATCCGCCGGATCGCCCTACGCGGGCCCGCCGAGCGCGTGGAGATCGGCATCGGCGACGATACCGCGGTGCTGCGGCCAGAGCCCGGGGCGCTCCTGCTCGCGACCACGGACGTGGTCGTCGAGGACGTGCACTTCCGCCGCGCCTGGGCCTCTCCCTTCGACATCGGCTGGAAGGCCATGACCGTCAACCTCTCCGACATCGCCGGCAAGGGCGGCCGCCCGCTCTGGGCGCTCATCGGGCTGGCGCTGCCCGCCCCCGCCGACCCGGCGGAGGTCGAAGCCCTCTACGAGGGCATGAGGCAGGCCGGCGCACCCCACGGCGTCGCCATCGTCGGCGGTGACACCTCGGTATCTCCCGGCGGCTGGTTCGTCAACGTCACGCTCTTGGGCGAACACTTGGGCGCCCCGAAGCTCCGCTCCGCGGCCCAGCCGGGGGACGCCGTGGCGGTGACCGGCACGCTGGGCCGATCGGCCGCAGGCCTGGCCGCCCTCGAAGCGGGACGCGCCCGGCTCGGCGCCGTGCGGCCGGAAATGCTCGGGTCCGCCACCAGCGCGCACCTGCGCCCCACCGCGCGGGTGGCCGAGGGACGCTGGCTCGGCGCCGCCGCGGGCGTGCACGCGATGATGGACTGCTCCGATGGCCTTGTCACCGACCTCGGCCACGTCTGCCGTGAGAGCCGCGTCGGCGCCCGTGTCGCTCTCGACCGCCTGCCCGTGGACCCGGCGGCGCGGGAGATCGCCGTCGCCCTCGACGCCGACGCGCGCGCGTGGGCGGCCTCGGGAGGGGAAGACTTCGAGCTCCTGCTGACCTGCGACCAGGCGGAGGTGGACGCGCTCCGCGACGGCCTCGGCCGGGCCACGGGCACCGCGCTCACCGTGGTCGGCGAGATCGGGGCTCTCGAGGCCGGCCTCACCTTCCTCGACGCGGACGGCCTGCCCGTCGCGATGCGCGCCGGCTACGAGCACTTCAGTGGATAGCCTGAGCGCCCTCGATCTCATGAGCCTGGGGGCGCTCGTCCTGGTCTCCGCCCTCCTGACCGGCGCCGAGGCGGCCTATTTCTCGCTCGGGCGCGCGCGGCTCAAGCGGCTGGCCGAGGAGCAGGGGCCCGAGCAGGGCACGCACGCACCGCTCCTGACCCGGCCCCACGATCTCCTCGTCACCCTGCTGGTCGGCATCACCCTCGTCAACATCGCCTCGACCGCCCTCGCGGCGACCATGGCCGCGAAGCTCTTCGGCCCCGTCGGCCTGCCCATCGCCATCGGGGCCATGACCGTGCTGCTCGTGATCTTCGGCGAGGTGCTGCCGATGACGCTGGCCGTCGAGCACCCCGAGCGCTACTCGGCCTGGGTCAGTCGCCCGGTCGCGTGGCTCTCCGTCCTGCTTTGGCCGGTCCGGGTCATCCTGGGAGGGCTCACGGCCCTGACGCTGCGCGTGGTGGGGTCGGAGCGACAGCAGGGCGAGCCCGAGATCTCGGAGGAGGAGCTGCGGACCCTCGTGGACGTGGGCGCCCGGGAGGGCGTGGTGGACCGCACCGAGCGCGATATGATCCACAAGGTCTTCGAGCTCGAGGACACCGTGGTGCGCGAGGTCATGGTGCCGCGACCGGACATGTTCTGCCTGGACCTGGCGACCCCGCACGCCGACATCCTGCCGCTGCTGCGCGAGCAGCTCCACTCCCGCGTGCCGGTGTTCGACGAGACCGTGGATCAGATCATCGGCGTTCTCTACACGAAGGACCTGCTGCCCTACCTGCGCGGCCTGCCCGCGGACTTCGACCTCCGCGCGCGCCTGCATCCGCCTTACTTCGTGCCCGAGTCGAAGCGAGCCGACGCGCTGCTGCGGGAGTTCCAGGCCAAGAAGCTCCACCTGGCCGTCGTCGTGGACGAGTACGGCGGAACGGCCGGCCTCGTCACACTCGAGGACTTGCTCGAGGAGCTGGTCGGCGAGATCCGCGACGAGTTCGACGAGGAGGAGCGGCTCATCTTGAAGGTGGACCCCTCGACCTATCGCGTCTCGGGCAAGCTGCCCATCGACGAGTTGAATGCCGCCACGGGCCTCCGCCTGCCCAACGAGTCCTTCGACACGGTGGGCGGCTGGGTCCTCGATCTCTTCGGCCGCGTGCCCCGCAGGGGCGAGAAGGCGGAGACGGACGAGGTGAGGGTGGCCGTCGAGAAGGTCGAGCGCACGCGGGTGGTCGAGGTGCTGGTGAAGCTCAAGCACCGCGCCGGCGGGAGCCGGGCCGCGTGATCTATTTCTGGACCATCGCGCTGGCGGTGCTGGTGACGGCCCTGCTGTCCGCGGCCGAGATGGCCTTCATCGCGGCGAACCGGGTGCGGCTGCGCCACTCGGCCGAGACGGGCGACGCCACGGCGGCGCGCTACCTCGAGGCGTTCCGCCACCCGGAGCGCATGCTGTCGACGGCCATGATGGGCGTCACCATCGCTCACATCGCGGCGTCCTCCCTCGCCACCTGGGCCCTCATCCCCGTCGCGGGCGGCTGGACCGCCGTCGTCGTCACGATCACCCTCGTGCCGATCATGCTGGTCTTCGGCGAGGTCATCCCCAAGACGGCGGCGCGCGAGCGGGCCACGGCCCTGATCCGCCGGCTCTTCCCGGTGCTCGAGCTGGCGACCATGCTCCTGGCGCCGGTGACCTGGGGGGCGAGGGCGTTGGTCGGCGGCGCGCTCCGCGTGGTCGGTCTCCGCGGCGCGACCACCAGGCAGTTCGTCTCCCGCGAAGAGCTGAAGCTCCTGCTGCAGCTCGAGCCTACGGAGGCCGACGTCACGTCCACGGAGGCCGAGATGATCGACAAGATCTTCGAGCTCGGCGACACCGCGGTGCGGGAGATCATGGTGCCGATCGTGGACGTGGCCGCCCTGCCCGAAGACGCCACCTCCGACGATGCCATCCGCTTGATCCAGGAGCGCGGCTTCTCGCGCATCCCCGTCTACGCCGATCGCGAGCTCAACATGGTCGGCGTTGTCACCACCATGGATCTCCTGCGGCGGGGGGCGGAGGCGCCCAACCTCAAGAGCCTGATGCGGCCGGCGACGTATGCCCCGGAGACGAAGCGGATCGACGAGCTCTTGACCGAGATGCAGAAAGGGCGGGTCCAGCTGGCGGTCGTGGTGGACGAGTACGGCGGGGCCGTCGGCATCGTCACGATAGAAGACATCGTCGAGCAGATCGTGGGCGAGATCCAGGACGAGCATGACCGGACGCCGGCCACGGTGGAGCGGCTGCCCGACGGCAGCTATCGGGTCGCCGGCCGCGAGCGAATCGAGGACCTCAACGACGCGCTGGACTGGAACCTGCCCACGGGCGACTTCGAGACCGTCGCCGGCCTCGTCCTGGCCACGCTGCACCGCCTTCCGCGGGTGGGCGAGGAGTTCCAGGTCGGCAGCCACACCTTCACGGTCCTCGAGGCGGACGAGCGCCGCATCCTCACCGTGCGCATCACCCCGCCGTCCCCAGCGTAGACATGAACCAGCGCAAGGCAGTTCGGATGAGGGCTGGCCACATCGACTGGCGCAAGGCAGTTCGGATGAGCGCTTGCGCGAAGGAGCAAAATCGCCAAACTGAAGTCTTCCACGTTCAAGCTTCAGATAGACGCGCTTGCGCGAAGGAGCAGAAGCGTAAGACCAGAGTCTTCCACGTTCAAGCTTCAGATAGACGCGCTTGCGCGAAGGAGCAGAAGCGTAAGACCAGAGTCTTCCACGTTCAAGCTTCAGATAGACGCGCTTGCGCGAAGGAGCAAAACCGCCAAACTGAGGTCTTCCACATTTTAACCTAGACGAAAGGACAGACCATGGCAGGCACGATGGTACAGTTCCCTAGCAACGGCCACACGACGGACGGTTATCTCGCAACGCCCGATTCAGGCAAGGGACCGGGTGTTCTCGTGATCCAGGAGTGGTGGGGGCTGGTGCCGCATATCAAGAAGGTGTGCGACCGCTTCGCCGCGGCCGGTTTCTCGGCGCTCGCGCCCGACATGTATCACGGCAAGACGGCCAGCGAGCCCGATGGGGCGGGCAAGCTTTTCATGGCGCTCAATATCGACCAGGCCGAGAAGGACCTGCGCGGGGCGGCCACATACCTGGCGGGCCACTCCTCGACGGCCAAGCTCGGCGCCGTCGGCTTCTGCATGGGCGGCCAGCTCGCGCTCTTCGCCGCCTGCACCAATCCGTCCATTGGCGCCGTGGTGGACTTCTACGGCATCCACCCCAACGTCAAGCCCGACTACTCGAAGCTGTCAGGGCCGGTGCTGGGGCTCTTCGGTGAGAAGGACAGCTTTGTGAACCCTTCGGCCGCCCGCGCCGTGGACGTGGCGATCAAGGCCGTCGGCAAGCAGTCGGAGATCCACATCTACACCGGCGCAGACCACGCCTTCTTCAACGACGAGCGCCCGGACGCCTACAACAAGGCCGCGGCCGATGACGCCTGGAAGCGGACCGTGGAGCACTTCAAGAAGCACCTGAAGTAAGGCGGGAGAAAAAGCAGGCGGGGGGCCGGGCGGCCCCCCGCCTGCATCCAGCCCGTGCTTCGCTGATGCTAGCCTGCGGCGGTGGCGGCTTTCTTCCTCTTGCCCTTGTCGGCCGGGGCCGCGGCTTCGCCCCTGTCCTTCTTCTCGCCCCTGGGGGCCTTCCCCGACTTGGCGTCCCTCTTGGTCTTCTCCCTGGGCGCCTCGGGTCGATCCACCAGCTCGAGGACGACCATGGGCGCGCGATCGCCCGGACGCGTGCCAGCCCTGATGATCCGCGTGTAGCCGCCGTGGCGGTCGCCGAAGCGCGCCGCGATGGTGTCGAAGAGCTTCTTCACCACCTCGGTATCCGGCATCATGCTCAGGACCTGCCGGCGCGCGTGCAGGCTGTCGCGCTTGGCCAGGGTGACCATCTGGTCGGCCAGTCCGCGGACGGCCTTGGCCTTGGTCTTGGTGGTCATGATGCGCTCGTGGCGGAAGAGCGCCACGAGGAGATTTCTGAAGAGAGCCCAGCGGTGCGCGGTGACGCGACCGAGCTTGAACCCGGCCCTGCCGTGCCTCATTTCACCCCTCCGCGCCCCAGGGTCCCGAGCAGGTTCGGGTCGATCCGCATCCCGAGCGAGAGGCCCAGCGCCGCCAGGGCGGTCTTGATCTCCTCGATGGACTTGTCGCCGAGGTTCTTGACCTGCTCCAGGTCCGCGTCCGTCTTCTGGACCAGGTCCGCGACGACGAGGATCTCGGCGTTCTTGAGCGCGTTGATCGCGCGCGCCGGCAGTGGCAGGTCGTCGAGCGGCTTGGCCAGGCTGTCCTGGAGCGAGCCCTCGCCGGCGCCCTCGGCTTCCTCTTCTTCTTCGTCGCCGCCCTCGGGGGCCAGCAGGGCGAACTGGTCACGCATGTGGGTGGCCGCCCGCGTCAGCGCCTCGTCGGGTGACACGGCGCCGTTGGTCCATACCTCGACGACGAGCCGGTCGTAGTCGGTGATCTTGCCGAGCCGCGCGTTCTCGACATTGTAGGAGACGCGCTGGATGGGCGAGAAGGCCGCGTCGAGCGCGATGGCGCCCGCGGGCACGCTGCCATCCGGGTGCCGGTCCGCGGAGACGTAGCCGCGGCCCACGCCGATTCCGAGGTCGATCGCGAGCGTCGCGCCGGCCTCGAGCGTGGCGATGTGCAGCTCGGGATTCAGCACCTCGACGCCCGTCGCCTCGGACACGTCGGCGCCCGTGACGGCCTTGGGCCCAGTGGCTTCGAGCCGCGTCTCCATGGGCTCGCCCGAGGGGACGTTGACCGCGAGCTTCTTGAGGTTCAGGAGCACGTCCTGCGTGCTCTCGGCGACGCCGGGCAGGGGCGTCTCGACGTCCTTGACGCCCTTGACGCGCGCCCAGGTCACGGCCGATCCCGGGATGATGCTGAGCAGGGTGCGGCGCAGCGAGTTGCCGACCGTCAGCGCGTAGCCCTTCTCGAACGGCTCGGCCACGAGCCGGCCGTACCGGTCAGACAGGATCTGCCATTCGATCGTCTTCGGCTTCTGAAACGGAATCCGTGCCATACGTTCCCTTCTTCCGCGCGCGGCGGCCTTATTTCGAAAACAGCTCGACGATCATCTGTTCCTGCACCGGGATCTGGATGTCGTCCCGGATCGGCAGCCCGCGCACGGTGCCTTTCTTTTCATTGGCATCGACCTCGAGCCATGCCGGAGTCTGCTGGCGCCCCGCGCCCAGGTTGTCGGCGACCCGCTCCTGCATCTTGGACGTCGGGCGCAGCTGGACGACCTCGCCGACCCTGACGATGTACGAGGGGATGGAGACCTTCCGGCCGTTGACCTGGATGTGGCCGTGGCCGACCATCTGCCGCGCCTCGCGGCGCGAGGCGGCCATGCCCAGCCGGAAGACGACGTTGTCCAGCCGGCGCTCGAGCAGCTTGAGCAGGTTCTCGCCCGTGCCCCCGCGCTCGCGCTCGGCCATGTGGAAGTAGCGCCGGAACTGGCTCTCGAGGACGCCGTAGATGCGCTTGGCCTTCTGCTTCTCGCGCAGCTGGATCCCGTAGTTCGTGACCTTGGTCCGGCTGAGCCCGTGCTGCCCCGGCGGGTAGTTCCGGCGCTCGATGGCGCACTTCTCCCCGAAACAGCGGGACCCCTTGAGGAACAGCTTGATGCCTTCACGCCGGCACTGCCGGCACGCTGCGGCCCGATATCGCGCCAACGCTCTCTCCTCCCCTACACCCGACGCCGCTTGGGCGGACGGCACCCATTGTGCGGAATCGGAGTCACGTCACGGATCGCGGAGATCTCGAGGCCCACGGCCTGGAGCGACCGGATGGCCGCCTCGCGGCCTGCCCCCGGACCCCGCACGAATACCTCGACCTGCTTCAGCCCCAGGTCCATCGCCTTGCGCGCCGCGTTCTCCGCCGCGGTTTGCGCGGCGAAGGGCGTGCTCTTTCGCGAGCCCTTGAATCCCACGCTGCCGGCGCTCGCCCAGGAGACCACGTTGCCCATCTTGTCCGTCAACGTCACGATCGTATTGTTGAAGGTCGCCTGCACGTGGGCGATGCCCACGCGGACTTCCTTGCGCTCCCGCTTGCGCCCGCCCTTGCGGGGCGCCGCCGGGGCCTTCGACTCTTCCTTCTCCGCCGGCTTCTCTGCCGCTTCGTCTGCCATGCGTGGGGCTCCTTACTTCTTCGCGGGTGCGGCGGCGGGCGTGGGTGCTGGCGCGGCCGCGGCTACCGGCTTCTTCTTGACCATGACGCCCTTGCTCTTGCCCTTGCGGGTGCGGGCGTTGGTGTGGGTGCGCTGCCCGCGCACGGGCAGGCCCTTGCGATGGCGGATGCCGCGGTAGCAGCCGATGTCCATGAGGCGCTTGACGCTCATGGACACCTCGCGCCGCAGGTCGCCCTCGACCTTGTACTCGCGCTCGATGATGTCGCGCACCCGCGCCGTTTCCTCGTCGCTCCAGGCCTTGACCCGCTTGCCGGGGTCGACCCTGGCGTCGGCGAAGATCTTCCTGGCCGACGGGATGCCGATCCCGTAGATGTACTGGATCGCGATCTCGCCGCGCTTGTCCCGCGGCAGGTCCACTCCGGAAATGCGTGCCATATCTACTCCTTTTTTCGAGCCATTTCACCGCTCGCGATCAACTCAGCCCTCGGCTCGCGCCCGCGGCGCTCACCTCGCACGGCCACCCGCCCGGGCGCCTTCGGCACTCGGCCGTCTCTCATCTCGCACTGCATTTAGCCCTGGCGCTGCTTGTGGCGCGGGTTCTTGCAGATGATGCGCACGACGCGGTCGCGCCGCACGATCTTGCAGTGCTCGCACCGCACCTTGACGGACGGTCTGACTTTCATAATGGTCTCACTTAAACCGGTATGTGATCCGGCCGCGGGTCAGGTCGTAGGGCGACAGCTCCACCTTGACCTTGTCGCCAGGCAGGATCCGGATGAAGTTCATGCGCATCTTGCCGGATACGTGCGCCAGCACTTTGTGTCCGTTGTCGAGCTCCACGCGGAACATGGCGTTCGGCAGCGGCTCTACCACGGTGCCCTCGACCTCGATCGCGTCTTCCTTCGGCATGCCTAGAGCGCCACCCGTGTCAGCACGTCTGGGCCGTTCTCGGTAATGGCGATCGTGTCCTCGAAATGGGCCGCGAGGCTGCCGTCAACCGTCACCGCCGTCCACCCGTCCTCGAGCACCTGCACGTCCCACGATCCCATGGTCACCATGGGCTCGATGGCGAGCACCATGCCGGCCTTGAGCGTGGGGCCACGTCCCGCTTCACCGAAATTCGGCACCTGTGGATCCTCGTGGAGCGAGCGGCCTATCCCATGCCCCACGAACGCCCTCACGACCCCGAAGCCGTGGCTCTCACAGTGCGCCTGCACGGCGTAGGAGATGTCGCCGACGCGGTTGCCCGGCCGGCACTGCACGATAGCCTTGTCGAGGCTCTCGCGCGTGACATCGAGGAGCTCCTGGACTCTCGCGGGGACCAGCCCGACCGGCAGCGTGACGGCGCAGTCGCCGTAGTAACCCTCGACGATGCAGCCGAGGTCGAGCCCGATGATGTCGCCGTCCTTGAGCTTCCGCTTGGCCGAAGGAATGCCGTGGACGACCTCGTGGTTGATCGAGGTGCACACGGTCGCCGGGTACCCACGGTAGCCTTTGAAGGCCGACTGTGCGCCCTTGCCGATGATGAAGGCCTCGACGTCCTCGTCGATGTCCTTGGTCGAGGCGCCGGGCCGCACGAGGGCCTTGAGCCGCTCCTTGACCTCGGCCAGGATGCGGCCGGCCGCGCGCATGTGCTCGAGCTCCCGGGAGGATTTGAGCAGGATCACCGCCCCACCCCCTGCCCCATGGCCCTGCGAATCGCCTCGGCCACCCGATCCACCGGCCCCTCGCCGACCACTTCGGCCAGGAGCTTGCGGCCCCGGTAATAGTCGAGCAGCGGCGCCGTCTGCTTCTGGTAGACGTCGAGGCGCGTCGCCACCGTCGCCTCGCTGTCGTCCCCGCGCTGGTAGAGCTCGCCTCCGCAGCCGTCGCACGTGCCGGAGACCTTGGGCGGCGCCGATACGAGGTGAAAGGTACGGCCGCACGCGCGGCACACCCGGCGTCCCGTGAGGCGGCGGAGCAGCTCCGCCCGCGAGACGTCGAAGAAGATGACGCGGTCGAGCGCGATGCCCGCGTGCGCGAACAGCGCGTCGAGCGCCTCGGCCTGGGCGACCGTGCGCGGGAAGCCGTCGAGCACGCAACCCGCCTTGGCATCGGGCTTTGCCAAGCGCTCGCCGACCAGGCCGATCACGACGTCGTCCGGCACGAGACCCCCCGAGTCCATGTGGCGCTTCGCTTCGAGCCCGAGCGCGGTCTTGGCCGCGACGGCCTCGCGCAGCATGTCACCCGTGGCGATGTGCGGCACACCCCACTCGCGCGCGAGGTCCTGCGCCTGCGTGCCCTTGCCGGCGCCGGGGGGACCTAAAAAGATGACCCGGACGCTCACGCCTGGGCCCGCGCCTTCTTGCGGAGGAAGCCTTCGTAGTTTCGCATGAGCAGGTGCGACTCCATCTGCCGCACGGTGTCGAGCGCCACGCCGACCACGATCAGCAGGCTCGTGCCCCCGAAGTAGAAGGGCACGTTGAACCAGCGGATCAGGAAGTCGGGCAGCACGGAGATCAGGGCCAGGAAGATGGCGCCGGGCAGCGTGATGCGCGTCAGCACCCGGTCGATGTACTCGGCCGTCTTCTTGCCTGGACGCACGCCCGGAATGAAGCCACCGTACTTCTTCATGTTGTCGGCCAGGTCAACCGGGTTGAAGACGATGGCCGTGTAGAAGTACGTGAAGAAGATGATCAGCGCGCAGTAGAGCGCCGTGTACGTGAAACGCCCCGGGGAGAGCGACTCGGAGATCGCCTGCATCCACGGGTGCTGGATGAAGCGCGTCAGCGTCGCCGGGAAAAGGATCAGCGACGACGCGAAGATGACCGGGATGACGCCCGCCGTGTTGATGCGCAGCGGGATGTGCGTGGTCTGGCCCATGGCCATCCGCCGTCCGACCATCCGCTTGGCGTACTGGACGGGAATCTTCCGTTGCCCTTCCTGCATCACGATCACCGCCGCGGTCACGAGCACCATCATGATCACGAGACCGATGAACACGAAGAGCTTGAGCTCTCCGGTCGCGATCAGCGTGTAGGAGGAGACCACCGCCGAGGGCAGCCGCACGACGATACCCGCGAAGATGATGAGCGAGATCCCGTTGCCGATGCCCTTCTCGGAGATCTGCTCGCCGAGCCACATGATGAGGGCGGTGCCGGTGGTCAGCGTCAGCATGGTCATGAGGCGGAAGGGCCAGCCCGGGTCCGGCACCAGCACGAGCCCGCCCTGCGGCTGCATGCTCTCCAGGCCCACGGCGATCCCGAAGGACTGGATCAGGGACAGCCCGATGGTGCCGTAGCGGGTGTACTGGGTGATCTTCTTCTTGCCCGCCTCGCCTTCCTTGGCCAGCCGCTCGAGCGTCGGGATCACGACGGTCAGGAGCTGGAGGATGATGGAAGCCGAGATGTACGGCATGATGCCCAGCGCGAAGACCGTGAGCCGCCGCAGGTTGCCGCCGGAGAAGAGATCGACCATGCCGAGCAGGCCGCTCTGCATCTGGTTGAAGAGCGCGGCCAGCGCGTTGGCGTCGATGCCCGGCGTCGGCACGTGCGCGCCCAGGCGGTAGGCGGCCAGGAGCCCCAGCGTCACCAGGACCCGGCGCTTGAGCTCCGGGATCTTGGTGATGTTCTGGAAGCTCTGGAGCCCCTCCATCATTTGGTGACTGCCTCCCGCTTGGGGGTGACTGCCTCGCGCTTGCCGGAACCTGCCTCGCGCGTGCCGGGTGCCGCCTCGCGCCGCGGGGCCGGCAGGATTTCGATTCGGCCGCCCGCCGCCTCGAGCTTCTGCTTGGCCCCCTCGCTGATTCGGTGCGCCTTGACCGTGAGCCCGTGCGCGACGTCGCCGTCGCCCAGCACCTTCACCGCCAGGCGGCCCGACTTCTTGATGAGGCCGGCCTCGACGAGCCCGTCGGGGTCCACGACGCTGCCGGCCGCGAAGCGCACCGAGAGGTCCTTGACGTTGACCACCGCGAAGTCGGTCTTGCCGCCGTGGGGCAGGAAGCCGCGCTTCGGCAGGCGCCGGTAGAGCGGCATCTGGCCGCCCTCGAAGCCGGGGCGCGCGCCGCCGCCCGAGCGGGCCTTGAGGCCCTTGTGGCCCTTGCCGGACGTCTTCCCGCTGCCCGAGGACGGCCCGCGACCGCGCCGCTTGCGCTTCTTCGTCGAGCCCTTCGCCGGCCGGAGATCTTCGAGTCTCATTACTGGCTCACCTTCACCGCGAAGGGCACGGCGTCGATCATCCCGCGGATGGTCGGGGTGTCGTCGTGCTCCACCGTCTGGCGAATGTGCTTGAGGCCGAGCGCCTTCAGGGTCGCCTCCTGCGTCGGCGAGAGCCCGATCAGGCTCTTGACCAGGGTGATCTTAAGCTTCTTTCCCACCGGATGCCTCCTGGCCGTCGCCGTCCGTGGACCGGCGCCGGGTGTTGTGCGTGTCGAGCAGCCGCTTGAGGCGGCGGAACGCGTCGATGGTCGCCTTGAGCACGTTGTGCGGATTGTTGGTGCCCAGGGTCTTGGTCAGGATGTCCTGGACCCCGGCCGCCTCCAGCACGGGCCGCACGGCGCCGCCCGCGATGACGCCCGTGCCGTGCGAGGCCGGGCGCAGGAACACCCGCGCGGCGCCGAAGTGGCCGGTGATCGCGAACGGAATGGTCGTGTCCTTGAGCGGCACGAGGATCAGATCTTTCTTGGCGTGCTCGACGGACTTCCGGATGGCCTCGGGCACCTCGCGGGCCTTGCCGAGCCCCACGCCCACGTGCCCCCGCCCGTCCCCGACGACGACCAGCGCCGTGAAGGAGAACCGCCGGCCCCCTTTGACCACCTTGGCGACCCGGTTGATGGCGACCACTCGGTCAGTCAGGTCCAGCGCGCTTGCATCGATCTTCGCCTCAGCCACTCAGTACCCCCGTTGTCTCAGTCGTATCGTGTTGACGGTCGTGTCTCGTTCGTCGTGTCTCGTTAACAGTCTGATCTCATTAAAAAGCAAGCCCGGCAGCTCGGGCGGCCTCGGCGAGAGCTTTGACCCGCCCGTGATACTGGTAACCGCCGCGGTCGAAGACGACCTGGGCGATGCCGCCGGCCTTGGCCCTCTGCGCCACGAGCTCGCCGACGATCTTCGCGGCCGCCACGTTGCCGCCGCTCTTGGCTTTTCCGCGGAAATCGGGCGAGCGACTGTCCACCGACACGAGCGTTCGGCCAGCCGCATCGTCCACCACCTGGGCGTAGATGTGGTTGAGGCTCCGATAGATGGCCAGCCTCGGGCGCTCCGCCGTGCCCTGCACCCTCGCGCGTACCCGCAGGTGCCGGATCTTGCGTCCCACGACCTTGAGATCGGTCCGCATTACTTGGCCCCCGCCTTCTTGCCGACCTTGCGCCGGATGTACTCGTCGGCGTACTTGATGCCCTTGCCCTTGTACGGGTCGGGCTTTCGCAGCGCGCGGAGCTTGGCCGCCGTCTGCCCGACCAGCGCCTTGTCCGCACCCTTGATCGTGATGGACACCTGCTTTTCCACCTCGGCCTGGATGCCCTCCGGCAGCGGGAAGATCACCGGGTGCGAGTAGCCGAGCGCCAGCTGCAGGCTCTTGCCCTGCAGCTGGGCGCGATACCCGATGCCGACGATTTCGAGCTTGCGCTCGAAGCCGTCCTTGACGCCGTGGACCATGTTGGCAATGAGCGAGCGCATCAGGCCGTGCAGCGCCCGCACCGTCCGATGGTCCGAGCTGCGCCCGACCGTGAGCACGTCTCGTTCCACCGTGACCGATAGACTGCCGGGAAACGTCTGGCTGAGCTTGCCCTTCGGTCCCTCCGCCTTGACGGTCTGGCCCTCGATGGCGACCTTGACCCCCTGCGGGACCGGGATGGGCTTCTTGCCGATTCGTGACATGGCGCAGGCTCCTCGCTACCACACGTACGCGAGGACTTCGCCGCCGAGCTGCTGCTTGCGGACGGCGCGGTCCGTCATCACGCCGCGCGACGTGGACAGAATGGCGACACCCATCCCGCCCAGGATGCTCGGGATCTTGTCCTTGTCCACATAGACGCGGCGGCCGGGCTTCGACACGCGGACCAGGCCGGAGATGATCTTCTCGTTGCCCGGGCCGTATTTGAGGTAGACGCGCAGCGTCCCCTGCTTCTTGTCCTCGATGAGGCGGAAGTTCTTGATGAAGCCCTCTTCCTTGAGGATCTCGGTGATCCGCACCTTGAGCTTGGAGGACGGAATGTCCACCTTCTCGTGCTCGGCGCGGCTCGCGTTGCGGATGCGCGTCAGCAGGTCTGCGATCGGGTCGCTCATCGACATGGTCGGCCGCCCTTACCAACTGGCCTTGATCACGCCCGGCACCTCGCCCTTGAGGGCGAGCTCCCGGAAGCAGAGCCGGCAGAGCTGGAACTTTCTCAAAAAGCCGCGCGGACGGCCGCACAGCTTGCAGCGGCTATAGACGCGCGTCTTGAACTTGGACGCCTTCTGCAGCCGGTCCGATTTCATGATGAGCGAAGTCTTCGCCATGCCTTAGGACTCCCCCCTGAAGGGAACGCCGAGGTGCGCGAGCAGCGCCTTGGCCTCCTCGTCGGTTCGTGCCGAGGTGACCATGATCACGTCCATGCCGCGGACCTTGTCCACCTTGTCGTATACGATCTCGGGAAAGATCACCTGCTCCTTGAGGCCGAGGGCGTAGTTGCCGCGACCGTCGAATGCCTTCGGCGCCACGCCTTTGAAGTCCCGCACCCGGGGCAGCGCCACGTTGACCAGCCTGTCGAGGAACTCGTACATCCGCGCCCCGCGCAGCGTCACTTTGCAACCGATGGGCGAGTTCTCGCGGAGCTTGAAGTTGGCGATGGACTTCTTGGCCCGCGTCACCACGGGCTTCTGGCCCGTGATCATCTGCAGGTCCGCCACGGCGAAGTCCATGACCTTGGCATTCTCCTTGCCTTCGCCCACGCCCATGTTGATGACGATCTTTTCGAGGCGCGGCACCTGGAAGGGGTTGGTGTAGCCCCGCTCCTTCATCATCGCGGGGATCACCGACGTGCGGAACCTGTCGCGCAGCCGCGGGGGCACGTCCCCGGTCACGCGGGCGCGGACCGCCGGCGTCGTGGGGGCGGCCGGCGCCGGGCCCTTGCCTGGCTTCGCCTGCTTGGCGCCCTGCGGAGCCTTGGCGCCCTGCGGGGCCTTTGGCTTGTCTGCCTTCTTCGCGTCGGCCATGGGTTACGCCCTGTCGATGAATTCGCCCGACTTGCGGGCGACCCGGAGCTTCTTGCCGTCGGCGAGCGACCGCACGCCGACCCGGGTGGGCTTGTCCGTCTGCGGATCCACCAGCATCACGTTCGACAGGTGGATCGGCCCCTCGCGCTCGATGATGCCGCCCTGCCGCAGCTTCTGCGTCGGGCGCTGGTGTTTCTTGATCAGGTTGACGTGCTCGATCAGCACGCGTCCCTTGCCCGGGATCACGCGGAGCACCTTCCCGCGCTTGCCGCGCTCCTTGCCGGCCACCACCATCACCGTGTCACCCTTCCGCACGTGCGCCATCGCCATGACGGTCCTCTATTCCTGTTCCATGCCGGGTCGAGTGACGAGCCAGACGAGGCCCGAGGGAGGCAGCAGCCCGAGGCGTACGTGGCCATTCGAGCCGAGGGGCACGGCCACGAGGCGAGGGCTGAGTGGATCGTACGTCGAGGGCTGCTGCCAACCGAGAACGTGGCCATTCGAGTTGAGCGGCCCGGCCGCGAGACGAGGGCTGAGTAGATCCGGCGACGTCAATCGGCCCGGCATCAGATGACCTCGGGGGCCAGCGAAATGATCTTCGTGAACTGACGGTCGCGCAGCTCCCGGGCGACCGGCCCGAAGATGCGCGTGCCCACTGGGTTGTCGTCGGTCTTGATCAGCACCACCGCGTTGCGGTCGAAGCGGATGTACGAGCCGTCCTTTCGCCCGACCTCTTTGACTGTGCGCACAACGACAGCCCTCGCGACCTCGCCCTTCTTCACCGTGCCGTCCGGCACGGCTTCCTTCACGGCCACGATCACGATGTCGCCCAGGGAGGCGTAGCGCTTGTTGGAGCCGCCCAGGACGCGGATGCACTGCGCCTTCTTGGCGCCCGAGTTGTCCGCGACGTCGAGCATGGATCTGGGCTGGATCACGGCCGGTTCCCCTGCGTCACGAGCTCACGCGGGCGATGACCTGGCGGATGCGCCACCGCTTGTCCTTCGACAGCGGCCGCGTCTCCTCGATCAGCACCCGGTCCCCGACCTTGCTGGCGTTGGTCTCGTCGTGGGCCTTCAGCCGCTTCGACCGCGTGATGACCCGCTCGTAGCGGGGATGGCGGTAGACGCGCTCAATCATGACCACGCGGGTCTTGGTCATCTTGTCGCTCACCACCATGCCTTCTCTCGTCTTCGTCTCGGCCACGTCGGTCCTCTCCTCTTAGCTCGCGCTCTGGAGCTGGCGCTCGCGGAGAATGGTCTTGGCCCGCGCCAGATCCCGCCTGACCCGCTGCACGCGCGAGGGGTTCTTGGCGACGCCCATGGAGAGCTGGAACCGGAGGTTGAACAGCTCCTCGCTCAGCTCCTTGACCTTCTGCTCCAGATCCTCGCCGCTCATCTCGCGCCAGCTAGCCGCTTTCATGGTCGTTATGTTCTGCGGGGGAGCGACCGCCGCTCCTCCCCCAGATCCCCCCACCGGCCCGTGGCGCCCGAGCAATGCGTCGAAGTCATTTCCATGCCTCGTGTCACGTTCATTCGCGCGTTAGGGTGTCCGGGTGCGGGACACGAACTTGGTCTTGATGCCGATCTTCTGGGCCGCCAGGCGAAAGCCTTCCTTCGCCGTCGCCTCGTCCACGCCCTCCATCTCGTACATGACGCGCCCGGGCTTGACCACGGCGACCCAGAACTCCGGGTTGCCCTTGCCCTTGCCCATCCGCGTCTCGGCCGGCTTCTTCGTCACGGGCTTGTCCGGGAAGATGCGGATGAAGATCTTGCCTCCCCGCTTGACGCTGCGGGCGAGGGAGACGCGCGCGGCCTCGATCTGGCGGTTGGTCACCCAGCCGGGCTCGAGGGCCTTGAGCCCGTAGTCGCCGAAGGCGAGCGTGGAGCCGCGCTGCGCCTTGCCCTTCATGCGGCCGCGCTGGGCCTTGCGGTACTTGACGCGCTTGGGCATCAGCATGGCTGCTTACGCCTCCGCCCCCTGACGCTGCGCGGGCAGCACCTCGCCCTTGAAGATCCAGACCTTCACGCCGATCGCCCCGTAGGTCGTGTGGGCCTCGGCCAAGCCGTAGTCGATGTCGGCCCGGATCGTGTGCAGCGGCACCCGCCCGTCGCGATACCACTCGCGCCGCGCGATCTCGGCGCCGCCCAGGCGCCCCGAGCAGGCGATCCTGATGCCGTCCGCGCCCAACCTGAGCGCGGAGGTCACCGCCTTCTTCATGGCCCGGCGGAACGCGACGCGCTTCTGCAGCTGCAGCGCCACGTTCTCGGCCACCAGCTGCGCATCGAGCTCGGGGTGAACCACCTCCTCGATGTTGAGGTAGACCTCCTTGGCCGTACGCGTCTGGATCTCGTTCTTGAGTTTTTCCACCTCCGCGCCCTTGCGGCCGATGATGATGCCGGGCCGCGCGGTGAAGATGGAGATCCGGGCCCGGTTGGCCGAGCGCTCGATGTCGATCCGCGAGATTCCCGCGTGGTAGAGCGAGGACTTGATGAACCGGCGGATCTTGACGTCCTCGTGCAGGAGCGCCGCGTACCCCTTGGTGGCGAACCACCGGGAGCTCCACGTGCGCGTGGAGCCCAGCCGGAACCCGATCGGATGAGTCTTCTGCCCCATTGGTTACCTCTGGGCGGCCCGCGAGGGGCGCGCCGTCTCGTTGGACAGCTCGATCGTGAGATGGCTGGTGCGGTGCTTGATGAAAAAGGCCCGCCCCATCGCCCGCGGCGAGACGCGCTTCATCGAGGGGCCGCCGTCGGCCGTGGCCTTGACGACCCGCAGGTCGTCGAGGTCCCGCACCTGGTAGTTGTGCTCCGCGTTGGCGATGGCCGAGCGCAGCACCTTCTCGATGAGGCGGGCGGCCGCCTTGGGCGTGAACTGCAGCACGGCCAGGGCCTCGCCCGCCGACTTGCCCCGGATGTGGTCGAGGACCAGCCTGGCCTTGGAGGCCGGGACCCGGATGTAGCGCGCGGTGGCTCTGGTCTTCATGGTGTCCTCAGGATTTCCCCGTCGGCGAGACCGTCGCCTTCTCGGCCTGCCCGTGCGCCTTGAACGTGCGTGTCAGGGCGAACTCGCCCAGCCGGTGGCCGACCATGTTCTCGGTGACGTAAACCGGGATGAACTTCCGGCCGTTGTGCACGGCCACCGTGTGGCCGACGAACTCCGGGATGATCGTGGAGCGCCGCGACCAGGTCTTCAGCACCTTCTTCTGGCGCTGGTGGTTGAGCTCCTCCACCCGCTTCTCCAGCCTCTCCTCGACGTACGGCCCCTTCCGGGTTGAGCGTCCCATAGGCCTCGGCTCCTACTTCGTCCGGCGCGTCACGATGTACCGGTCCGACGGGCGCGCGCCGCGCCGCGTCTTGTATCCCTTGGTGGGCTTGCCCCACGGCGTCATCGGATGATTGCCCTTGCCCTTGCCTTCGCCGCCGCCCATGGGATGGTCGACGGGGTTCATCACGGTTCCGCGCACGGTGGGCCTGAAGCCCTTCCAGCGCACGCGGCCCGCCTTGCCGACGGACACGTTTTCGTGATCCAGGTTGCCGACCTGGCCGACCGTCGCCATGCACTCGAGCTTGACCTGCCGCACCTCGCCCGAGGGCAGCTTGAGGTTGGCGTGGTCGCCCTCCTTGGCCAGGAGCTGGGCGAGCGTGCCGGCGCTCCGGCAGAGCTGGCCGCCCTTGCCCGGCTGGAGCTCGACGTTGTGCAGGAAGGTGCCGAGCGGGATGTTCCTGATCGGCAGCGCGTTGCCCGGCAGGATGTCGGCCTGGGGGCCCGACATGATGACATCGCCCGGCTTGAGCCCGAGCGGCGCGATGATGTAGCGCTTCTCGCCGTCCTTGTAGTGCAGGAGCGCGATGCGCGCCGAGCGGCCCGGGTCGTACTCGATGCCCTTGACGACAGCCGGGATACCAACCTTGTCGCGCCGGAAGTCGACGTCGCGCAACATGCGCTTGTGCCCCCCGCCGCGGTGGCGGATGGTGATGCGCCCGTACACGTTGCGTCCGTTCGTTCGCTTCTTGGGCGAGAGGAGGCTCTTTTCCGGCGTCGTCTTCGTGATCTCCTCGTTGGTGAGGAGCGTCATGTAGCGCCGGGCCGGCGAGGTGGGCTTGAGTGTCCGGATTCCCATGATCCTAGGCTCCCTCGACGAAATCGATCTTGTGGCCGGGCGCGAGCGTCACGACCGCCTTCTTCCAGCTCGGGCGGCGGCCTTCGTACTTGCCCATGCGCTTCCACTTGCCCTCGTGAGAGGCCGTGCGCACGGTCGCGACCTTGACGTTGAAGACCTTCTCCACGGCCTGGCGGATCTCGACCTTGTTGGCGTCGACCGACACCTTGAAGGTCACCGCATTCAGCTCTTCCTTCCTCTGCATGCTCTTCTCGGTCATCAGCGGCTTGACCAGCACGTTCCGGGGGTCGCGGTTCATGCCAGCGCCTCCTGCAGCGACAAGAGCGCCGCCTTCTCGAAGAGGACCCGGTCGCTGCGCAGGAACTGGTAGACGGAGGCATGGGTCGGCGTCTGGACCTCCAGCCAGGACAGGTTCCGCGCCGCGCGGTCGAGGGTCTCCGTGCGGTCCGAGACCACAAGGAGCGTGGGTCCCTCGGGCAGTCCCAGCCCCTTGAGCCGGCTCGCCAGCGCCTTCGTCTTGGCCTCCGTGAGGTCGAGCCGGTCGACCACGGATACTTCGCCCGAGGCGATCTTGGCCGCCAGCGCCTCGCGGAGCGCCGCCCGTCGCATCTCGGTCGGCATCTTCTTGTCGTACTTCCGGGGCGTGGGACCGAAGGGCTTGCCGCCGCCCTTCCACTGGGTCGCGCGGATCGAGCCCTGGCGGGCCCGGCCCGTGCCCTTCTGTTTCCACGGCTTTCTGCCTCCGCCCGAGACCTCGCTCCGGCCCTTGGTGTCGTGGGTGCCCGCGCGCCGCGCCGCCAGCTCCTTCACGACCGTCTGGTGCAGCAGCGGGATGCGGACGGGACCCGCGAAAACATCGGCGGACAGCTCGAGCTGCTGCTGCGCCTTGCCCTTCGCGTCGAGCACGGGAACGGTCGGCATGCTACTTGGCCTCTTTGGCTTTTTGCTGCTGCGACCTGGTCTGCTTCACGCTCTTGCGCACCACCAGGAGCGTCCCCGTGTGGCCCGGGACCGCGCCGCGCAAGAGAATGAGGTTCTGCTCGGGGATGACGCGCACCACGGGAAGGTTGAGCACGGTACGGCGGTCGCCGCCCATGCGACCCGGCATCTTGTGTCCCGGCCAGACGCGCGAGGGATCGGACGACGCCCCGATGGAGCCCGGCGCGCGGTGGAACATCGAGCCGTGGCTCTGGTCGCCGCCGGACCAGCCGTGGCGCTTCACGCCGCCCTGAAAGCCCTTGCCCTTGGTCACTCCCACCACGTCCACGAACTCCCCGGGCGTGAACAGCTCCACCGTGAGCGTCTGGCCCGGCTGATAGGCCGCGACGGCCTCGCTCTTCTGCAGCCGCATCTCGCGGAGCACCTTCATGGGGGTGTCCACGCCGGCTTTCTTGTAGTGACCCGCTATGGCCTTGGTGACGTTCTTCCTCGCCGGCTCGAAGCCGATCTGGAGCGCATCGTAGCCGTGGGTCGCCTTCGTGCGCACCCCCACCACCGTGCAGGGCCCGGCCTCGACCACGGTGACCGGGATCATGCTCCCGTCGTCGCCGAAGACCTGGGTCATGCCCCTCTTTCGGCCGATCAGCCCCTCCTTCATCGCCATGGCAGCGTTCTCTTTCCCGTCTCTCTAGAGTTTGATCTCGACGTCGACGCCCGAGGGCAGGTCCAGCTTCATCAGCGCGTCCACCGTCTGCGGCGTCGGGTCAAGGATGTCGAGCAGGCGCTTGTGGGTCCGCATCTCGAACTGCTCCCGGGACGTCTTGTCCACGTGGGGCGAGCGCAGCACCGTCCAGCGATTGATCATGGTCGGCAGCAGTACGGGGCCGGTGACGCGGGCGTACTCCACGATCTCCGCGACGACGCCGGCGCCCACCGTGCGCCCGCCCTCGCGGATCGCGAACCGCAGCTCCTTCTCCATCGCCACCGGCTGGATCAGCTCGATCGCCATCGTCACGTTGTCCCCCGGCATCACCATCTCCACCCCCGCCGGCAGGGTGCACACCCCCGTCACGTCCGTCGTCCGGAAGTAGAACTGCGGCCGGTACCCGTTGAAGAACGGCGTGTGCCGCCCCCCCTCGTCCTTCGTCAGCACGTACACCTCCGCCTTGAACTTCCTGTACGGCTTGATCGACCCCGGCTTGGCCAGCACCTGCCCCCGCTCCACTTCGTCCTTGTCGATGCCCCGCAGCAGCGCCCCGATGTTGTCCCCCGCCCGCCCTTCATCCAGCAGCTTCCGGAACATCTCCACCCCCGTCACCACCGACTTCTTCGTCGCCTCCTGCATCCCCACGATCTCGATCTCTTCCCCCACCTTCACGATCCCCCGCTCCACCCGCCCCGTCACCACCGTCCCCCGCCCCGTGATCGTGAATATGTCCTCGATCGGCATCAGGAACGGCTTGTCCACCACCCGCACCGGCGTCGGGATGTAGCTGTCCACCACCTCCATCAGCTTCCAGATGCACTCCGCCGCCTTCGCGTCCTCCGGCTTCTCCATCGCCGCCAGCGCACTGCCCCGCACCACCGGAATGTCATCCCCCGGAAACTGGTACTTCTTCAGCAACTCCCGCACCTCCAGCTCCACCAGGTCCAGAATCTCCGGGTCGTCCACCATGTCGCACTTGTTCATGAACACCACCAGATGCGGCACGTTCACCTGCCGCGCCAGCAACACGTGCTCCCGCGTCTGCGGCATCGGCCCGTCGTTCGCCGCCACCACCAGAATGGCCCCATCCATCTGGGCCGCCCCCGTGATCATGTTCTTGATGTAGTCCGCGTGCCCCGGACAATCGATGTGCGCGTAGTGCCGCGCCGCCGTCTCGTACTCCACGTGCGCCACCGCGATCGTGATCCCCCGCTCCCGCTCCCCACCCCGCTGTACTTCGTGTGCAGCACCTTCGTGATCGCACTCGTCAGCGTCGTCTTCCCGTGATCGATGTGCCCGATCGTCCCGATGTTCACGTGCGGCTTCGACCGATCAAACTTCGCCTTGGCCATGCCTGTCTCGCCTCCTCAGTCCGCCTGCCGGTCTGTCAGAGTGATGGAGCCCATGTCCGGGCTTGAACCGGAGACCTCGCCCTTACCAAGGGCGTGCTCTGCCAACTGAGCTACATGGGCCTGGATCATGTTCCTCGTCGATGCCCCAACTGCCTTAACCCCGAATGTTCTAACGCTGGATGCCGGAGCCCAAGTGGAGCGGGAAACGGGATTCGAACCCGCGACCCCCAGCTTGGAAGGCTGGCGCTCTACCGCTGAGCTATTCCCGCGCGTCTTTTCGGTGCGAAATCCTTCGCCCCAGGGAATGGTGGGGAGAGGAGGATTTGAACCTCCGAAGGCGTTCGCCAGCAGATTTACAGTCTGCCCCCTTTGGCCACTTGGGTATCTCCCCGCTGGTTATTCAGACTGTAACCCCTTGATATGTCTGGCGCTGGCGGGAGGATTTGAACCCCCGACCCACTGCTTACAAGGCAGTTGCTCTACCCCTGAGCTACGCCAGCAGTCGCAAACCCTCACTTTAGGTTCAGAGTCCTCGAAAGTCAAGACGATTTCGCTTGTTTCGCGAGTCTCTGGCGCTCCACTTCGTAGCAGAAAATGGCCGCCGCCGCGGACACGTTGAGCGAGCCGATCTTGCCCCGCATGGGGATGCTCGTGAGGAAGTCGCAACTCTTGGCCACGAGTGGTCTCACGCCGGACCCCTCCCCCCCCAGGACCAGGCAGATGGGGCCGGAGAGATCGACCTCCCATGGCGCCTGACCTCCTTTCACCACCGCGCCGACGACCCAGACACCGTCTTTCTTCAATAATTCAATGACCTGCACAAGATTGGTCTCACGGGCGACTGGTAGATGTTCTACCGCTCCCATGGCGGATTTGGCGGCCGCGGCGGTGACCCCGGCGGCGTGGTGCTTGGGCACGATGGCTCCGTGCGCGCCCGTCGCCTCGGCAGAGCGCAGGATGGCTCCCAGGTTGCGTGGATCCTGGATCTGGTCCAGGAGCAGGAAGAAGGCCGGCTCCCCCCGCTGACCTGGAATAGCCAGGAGCTCATCCAGAGAGGCGTAGGACGCACCCGCGACCCGAGCGACGACGCCTTGATGGTGCGGGCCACCTGCGATGGCCGTCAGCTGATCGCGGGTCCGGTACGAGACCTTGACACCGAGGCGCCTGGCCAGGCCCAGCAGCTCCTGGAGGGCGGGGCCGCGGCCCTCGGCGAGAATGGCGACCTCCTCCACTCGGCGGCTCTGGGCCCGCAGGAGCTCGAGCACGGGGTTGCGCCCGCAGAGGGGGGTGTCCTCGGCTTCGTCCGCGCTCATGAGCCGAGCGTCCACGTGGTCGCGCCGTCGCGCGAATCCCTGAGCGTGACACCGAGCGCCGTCAGCTCGTCGCGAAGCCGGTCGGCCTCGGCGAAATCGCGCTGCTTGCGCGCCTGATCCCGGAGGTACAAGAGGGATTCGACTCTGGCCTTGAGCTGCGGATCCACCGGCCGCTCCGGCCGCGTGCCCGATTCGAGCAGCCCGAGCGACCGCGCGAGCGTCACCAGCTCGCCCACGCCCATGAGGAAGACGCCCACCGCCAGCCGGCCCTCGTCGGCCTGCGCCCGCGCGCCCTGGAGAAGCCGCGCCAGGTCAAAGAGCACGCCAAGGGCCTGCGGCGTGTTGAAGTCGTCGTCCAGCGCCGCCTCGAAGCGCGCCCGGTGCGCCGCAATTTCGTCGAAGAGCCCACCATCGGGTCCGGGCGCGGGAGTGCCCTTGGCCGCGATGCGGTCGGCCTCGTCCACGAGGGCGCGCAGCCGGCCGAGGGCCTTCGCCGACTCCCCGACCCGATCGTCACCGAATTCGAGCGGGTGCCGGTAGTGCGTTCCCAGGAAGTACAGCCTGAGCGCCTCCGGATCGTGCCGGCGCACCATGTCCCTGATCCACAGCGTATTGCCGAGCGACTTCGACATCTTCTCGGCGTTCAGATTGACGAAGCCGTTGTGGGCCCAGCAGTGCACGAAGGGCTTGCCGGTCGCGCCCTCGGACTGGGCGATTTCGTTCTCGTGGTGGGGGAAAATGAGGTCCTCGCCGCCGCCGTGGAGGTCGAAGGTCTCGCCGAGGTACTGCATCGACATGGCGGAGCACTCGATGTGCCAGCCGGGGCGACCGGGTCCCCACGGAGAGGGCCATGACGGCTCGCCCGGCTTGGACGCCTTCCACAGCGCAAAGTCGAGCGGATCTCGCTTGCGCTCGTCCACGTCCACGCGGGCGCCCGACTCGAGCTCGTCGAGATTCTTGCCGGAGAGCTTGCCGTATTGCGGGAAGCGGCGGACCTCGAAGTAGACGTCACCGTCGAGCACGTAGGCGACCCCGCGCTGGAGTAGTCGCTCGATCAGCGCCACCATCTGCGGGATGTGCTCCGTGGCCTTGGGCTCCACGTCGGCCGGCCGGACGCCGATCGAGGCCATGTCGGACTGGTACTCCGCGATGTAGCGCTCGGAGATCACCTGGGCGGCCACACCTTCCTCGTTGGCCTTGCGGATGATCCTGTCGTCCACGTCCGTGTAGTTCTTGATGAAGGTGACGCGGTAGCCCCTGAAACGCAAGGAGCGCCGGATCACGTCGAAGACGATGGCGCTCCGGGCGTGACCGATGTGGCACAGGTCGTACACGGTCACCCCGCAGACATACATCCGCACCTCGCCCGGGACGAGCGGGACGAAGTCCTCCTTCCGGCGCGTGAGGGTGTTGAAGATACGGAGCGCCATCAGGGCACCTCGACGTGGACGACCGCCATGGCCGCTATGCCTTCGCCGCGGCCGAGGTGCCCGAGATGCTCGGGACTCTTCGCTTTCACGCTCACGCGATCGGTCGCGACGCCCAGGGTCTTCGCCAGCCGCTCCACCATGGCGGGCAGATGCGCCCCGAGCCGCGGGGCCTGGCAGATCAGCGTGGCGTCCACGTTGACGAGCGTCGCGTGCCGCGCGTGCAGGGCGTCCAGGACGCCTTCGAGGAGGACCAGGCTCGACACGCCCTTCCAGCGCGGGTCCGTGTCCGGGAACATGCGGCCGAGGTCGCCCAGCGCGAGCGCGCCCAGCAGCGCCTCGCAGACGGCATGGGTGAGGACGTCGGCGTCGGAATGGCCGCCGAGTCCCCGCTCGTACGGCACGGCGACGCCGCCCAGCACCAGGGGGCGCCCGTTCACCAGCGGGTGGAGGTCGAAGCCGAGGCCGCTGCGCGTCGAGCTCATGCCCTGCGCCCGCCTCCGACCCACGCCCGCGCCGCCTTGAGGTCTTCGGGCGTCGTGATCTTGAGGTTCTGTGGCAGCCCCTCGACCATGGAGACACGCCCGCCCAGCCGCTCCACCAGCATGGCGTCGTCAGTGGCGCGATAACCATCGCGCGCGGCCTTGTCGTGCGCCTCCGCGAGGAGCGCCCGACGGAAGGCCTGCGGCGTCTGGGTCAGCCAGAGCCCCTCGCGGGGGAGCGTGGCCTCAACCACCTTGTCCCGCACGCGCTTGACGGTCTCACGTACCGGCCAGCCGCAGGTGGCGGCGCCAGGAACGCGCGCGGCGGTCAGCACCCGCTCGATAATCTCGGGGGTGATGAAGGGTCTCACCGCGTCATGCACCACCACCCATGCCGCGTCCGGGGGAACGGCCTCGAGGCCAAGCTTCACCGAGTCCTGCCGCTCTTCTCCCCCGGCGACCACGGCCAACACCCGCGGGACGCGGAAGCGGGCCAGGAGCGCGCGGGTTGCCTCGACGCGGCCGGCCGGCGCGGCGACGACGAGCCCGGCGAGCGACCGGCAGCGGGCGAGCGCTCGCAGGGTGTGGATGAGGATGGGCGCTCCCCCGAGCGTCAGATACTGCTTGGGCCGGCCGCCGCCCATGCGCGCGCCCGAGCCTCCCGCCGGCACCACCGCAACGGCGCTCTTCACCTGGCCACCCCCTCTTCGTCTTGGATGCGGGGGCCTCGACCGTGGTATCCGCTCGCCTCGCCTGCGGCTGCAGCTCGCCAGGCGGACCCCCGCACTCCCCCCGCTCGCGCGGCGACTCCGTTCACCGCGTACGTCATCTCGCCACCCCCTCTTCGTCTTGGATGCGGGGGCCTCGAAATGGCCCCCGCACTCCCCCCGCTCGCGCGGCGACTCCGTTCACCGCGTACGTCATCTCGCCACCCCCTCTTCGTCCTTCAAACGGGCGAAGATCATGCGGCCGGCCGTGGTCTGAAGCACCGAGGTGACGGTGGCGCTGACCTCCTGGCCGATGAGCCGCTTGCCGTGGTCCACCACTACCATCGTCCCGTCGTCGAGGTAGGCGACGCCCTGGCCGACCTCCTTGCCCTCCTTGACCACGTGGACGTGCACCACCTCGCCGGGCAGCACGACCGGCTTGAGCGCGTTCGCCAGCTCGTTCACGTTCAGCACCGACACGCCCGACAGCTCCGCGACCTTGTTGAGGTTGTAGTCGTTGGTGACGACCTTGGCGCCCATCACCTTGCCCAGCTCGATCAGCTTCCGGTCCACCTCGCGCACGTGCGGGAAGTCCTGGTCCTCGATCCGGACGGTCGTCCCCGGGATGCGCTGCAGGCGCTGCAGCACGTCGAAGCCTCGCTTGCCCCTGTTCCGCTTGAGCGCGTCGGGCGAGTCGGCGATCTGCTGGAGCTCGCGAAGGACGAACTGCGGGATGATCAGCGTGCCGTCGAGGAAGCCCACCTCGCAGAGGTCCACGACGCGGCCGTCGATGATCACGGAGGTGTCGAGGATCTTGAACCCCTCGCGGCGCGCGGCGGTCTTGGGAAAGAGCTTGGCCGACATGTCCTCGAGCTCGTCCCGCTTGGCGAGCGCGACCGCGGCGCCCAGATAGGCGAACAGCAGGCCGAAGAGCCCGCGCCCGAGCGGCCCCGCGTCGGGGGAGACGGCGCCCATGGCCGTGCCCAGACCGAGTCCGAGTCCGAGCCCCACGATGCCGCCCAAGGAGCCCCAGAAGATCCGGTCAACCGGGATCTTGCGCGCCTGCCACTCCAGCAGCACGGCCAGCACCCCGAAGAGGAAGCCGGCGCCGCCAAGCCACCAGTTGGTCGCGTGAATGCCGAGCGGCGGGCCGAAGGCCATTCCCGCGCCGGTGGCCGCCGCCAGCATGAACAGCCGCACGATGATGATACCCATGGTCGCCTCTCAGTGCCCCAATAGCGCCTTGACCGCTTCGTCCACCGAACCCACCCCCTGCACCTCCAGGGGCGGCGCGGCGCCCCCCACAAGATTGTTCTGCGGCACCACCGCCGCCGTAAAGCCCAGGGCCGCCGCCTCCTTGAGCCGCGCCGCGAGCCCCGCCACCGCGCGCACCTCTCCGGCCAGGCCGACTTCGCCCATGATCACCGTGTCAGCCCGCACGGGGCGGTCGAGATAGCTCGAGGCCGCTGCCACGACCACGCCCAGATCCGCGGCGGGCTCGGTGACGCGGCCGCCGCCCGCCACGTTGACGAAGACGTCCTGACTCTGCAGCGGAAAGCCGACCCGCTTCTCGAGCACTGCCAACAGCAGACAGACCCGGTTGTAGTCGGCGCCGAGCACGGTGCGGCGCGGCGTGCCGAAGCTGGCCGGCGTCACCAGGGCCTGGAGCTCGAGGAGCAGCGGCCGGCTGCCCTCGAGGCTCGAGACGATCACCGACCCCGCGGCGCCACGGGGCCGCTCGGCCAGGAAGAAGCCGGAAGGGTTCGTGACCTCGCTGAGGCCCTGCTCACCCATCTCGAAGACGCCGATCTCGTTGGTCGAGCCGAAACGGTTCTTGACGGCGCGCAGCACGCGGTGCGAGTGGTGCTGCTCTCCCTCGAAGTAGAGCACGGTGTCCACCAGGTGCTCGAGGACGCGGGGGCCCGCGATCGCGCCATCCTTGGTGACATGCCCCACGAGGAAGGTGGCCGTGCCGCGACTCTTGGACCAGAGCATGAGGCGCGCGGCGCATTCCCGGACCTGGCTCACGCTGCCGGGCGCCGACTCGAGCCCGGGCAGGTATACGGTCTGGATCGAGTCCACCACGAGCGCGCGGGGCTTGAGCTCCGCCGCGTGGGCTTCGATCACCTGGAGGTCCGTCTCCGCGAGGAAGTAGAGGCCGCGCGGTGCGATGCCGAGCCGGTCGGCGCGCAGCTTGACCTGGGCCGCCGACTCCTCACCCGAGACGTAGAGGAGTGGGCCGGCGCGCTCCGCCAGGCTGCGGCTCGCCTGGAGCAGGAGGGTGGACTTGCCGATACCGGGATCGCCGCCGATCAGCACCAGCGAGCCCTGGACGACACCGCCGCCCAGCACGCGATCCAGCTCGCCGAGCCCTGTGGTGATGCGCTCCCCCGACGTCACCGCGATGTCGCCGATGAGCACGGGCCGGGCACCGGCGGCAAGCGTGGGCCGCTCCGAGCGCGACGGCGCCGGCCGCTCCTCGACGAGCGCCACGTACGTGCCGGTCCGCGCGCAGTCCGGGCACGTGCCGGCCTTGGAGGCGGCAAAGCCACAAGTTTGGCAGCGATAGACCGGGCGTTCCCTGGCCACTACTTCTTCTCGCTTCCCGCGGCCGGGGCTGTGGCCGCGCCCTTCGGGTCCGCGCCCCCGGTCGGGATGGTCGAGCGGATAAGGGAACGGAGCAGGAAGCTGCGCCGCGCGCCCTCGAGGAACTGGACCAGATTCTCGTACACGGTGGGGTCCGAGAGCAGGGCGCCCACCGTGCCCTCGCCCGTCTTGAGGCGTTCCGTGACCGCCCGGAGGTTCGCCATCGCGACTCGGAAGTCGGCGGCCGTCTGGCTGATGGTCGCGTCTCCGTCCTCCTTGAGGAGGCCGCCCAGCAGGCCCTGGCCGTGGGCGAGCTTCTCGGACACGTCCCGGAAGTTGCGCGTCAGCACCTGGAGATCCCGCGCCACATCCTTGTACTGCGGGTCGTACAGGAGCGTGGGCAGCAGCCCCTCGCCCGCGTCCGGCTTCTGGGCGGCCTGCCCGAACGCGTCCATCGCGGCGAGCAGCGAGCGCACCGACTTCCCGCTGTCGCGCGAGAGCAGGACGCCGACCGCGCTCTCGTCGCTCTCGGCCCGCGCCAGCAGCTGCTGCGTCGAGATCAGCAGGGCGTTGAGGCGCCGCAGGCTCTGGGGCTCCTCGTAGATCAGCACGTGGAGCCAGCCCTTGCCCTTTTCGATCTCGTCCGTCATCCGGTCCACGCGGTCCACGGTCTTCCGAAGGGTCACGGCCAGCTGGTTGACCTGTGCCAGCGTCTCCGCGCCGGCGACGAACATTTCCTGCATCTCGAAGGGATCGCGGGTCGCGATGGTGTCGCCGGACTTGAGCGGAGGCGCGTCGGCGGACCCGATCGAGATCTCCACCAGCTTGTCACCCAGCAGGCCCTGCGTGACGATGCGGGCCTCGGAGTTCCGCCGGACCCGGTCGGCGAAGCGGCGCGCCAGCGTGAGCGTCACCCGCACCTTGCCGCCGGGCTGGGGCGGAAGCTCGACGCGCGTGACCCGGCCGATCTGCACGCCGGCCAGCCGCACCGTCGCGCCCTCGATCAGTCCACCGACTTCGGTGAACTCGGCCGTGAGGGTATACTTGCGCTCGAAGTACCGGGCCTGGGCGCCGAGCAGGTAGATGATGGCGAGGAACACCACCAGCCCGAGCAGGATGAAGGCGCCGATGCGCATCTGCAGCACGAGCCGCCGGCCGTCAGGCATTTTTTTCAACCAGCTCGAACATCAGTCCTCCCTCAGCTCGCCGGCCAGGAAGCGCCGCACGTCCGGATTGGCCGAAGCGCGGACCGCGGCCGGCGTCCCCACCTCCGCGAAGCGCCCCTGGTGGAGGATCGCCATCTGGTCGGACACCATTTCGGCGAACTCGACGTCGTGCGTGACCACGATAGCCGTGTCACACACGCCCTTGCGCAGCTCCGCGATGAGCTCGGCCACGAGCCGGGCATTCGTCGGGTCGAGTCCGGCCGTGGGCTCGTCGAAGAAGACCACCTCGGGCTCGGTCACCAGGGCCCGCGCGATTCCCACCCGCTTTTTCATCCCGCCGGACAGCTCCGCGGGAAGCAGGTCGTCCACGCCGGGCAGGCCCACCAGCGACAGGAAGCGGTGCACGCGGTCGGTGATCTCGCCGAGCGAGAGGCTGGTGTGCTCGCGCAGCGGGTACGCCACGTTCTCGAACGCCGAGAGCGAGTCGAAGAGCGCCGCGCTCTGGAAGACGAAGCCCGTACGGCGACGCAGCGGCAGCATGGCCTCCTCGCTCAGGCGATCGATGCGGGTCCCGAACAGGCTCACCTCGCCCGCATCGGGGTGGACGAGGCCGTCGACGATGCGGAGCAGCACGGTCTTGCCCGCGCCGCTGCCACCCATGACGGCCAGGGTCGTGCGCTTCTGCAAGGTCAGGCTGACGTCGCGAAGAACCTGGTTCTGGTCGTAGGACTTGCGCACATCGCGGAGCTCGACGAGTGGCGGCGTGGCCATGGCTTTGGTCACCAGAAGAGGAAGAAGAGGAGCTTGGTGAGGAAGAAGTCCGAGATGATCACCGACATGGCCGCCTGGACCACGGTGGCCGTCGTGGCGCGCCCGAGGCCTTCCGTCCCGCCTTCCGTGACCAGCCCGTTGTAGCAGCCGATCAGCGTGACCAGCGCCCCGAACACCATGCCCTTGGCGATGCCGCTCAGGAAGTCCTTGACCACCACCCAGTAGGCGATGGTGTTCCAGTAGAGAAAGGTGTCGAGGTTGCGCTCGAACACCATGACGATCATGCCCCCCAGCAGGCCGACGCCATCGGCGAGGATGACGATCACGGGGAACACCACGATAGCGGCGAGGAGCCGCGGGACGACAAGCTTCTTGATGTAGTTGACGCCGAGCGCGCGGAGCGCGTCGATCTGCTCGGTCACTTTCATGGAGCCGAGCTCGGCGGTGATCCCGGAGGCGACCTTGCCCCCGACCAGGATCGCCGTCAGCACGGGGCCCAGCTCTCTTAGGATCGAGACGGCCACGACCGGACCGACGTAGTTTTCCGTGCCGAACCGTGCCATGTTGACTGCGCTCTGCAGCGCCAGCACCATGCCCGTGAAGACCGCGGCGCTCAGCGCCACCGTCAGCGAGCGGACGCCCATGATGTCGATCTCGCGCGCGACGAGCCAGAAATAGGACGGCGGTAGCGTCAGGTTGCGCGCCACGCGCATCGTGAGCAGGCCGAGCCCGCCGTACCAGGCGACGGTCTCCAGCCCGTGCGTCTTGACGTACTCCGTCGCGGTCATCGCGTCGCCCCCCCGAAGCTCTCCACGAGAGCCTGGAAATCCGCGCGCCCCGCCTCGAACGCGTTCGCGGGCGCCACGTACACGAAATCATAGACGCAGCGCTCATCCTTGAGGACGACGGCTTCCACCATGACGTCTGACCCGTCCACCGTGCCGCGCACGACCGTGCGCTCGGCCTGCAACCCGCCCGCCTCGTTCTGGACACTTTCGATCGTCTCGCGGTGTCCGAGCCCGAAGGTGAGATGCCGCGCCAGCACGGCGAGCGGCCGGCCGGCCGTCTTGCCGTCGCACGTGGCGTCGGCCAGCATGCCGCCTTCGGCGTTCGTCCGCTGGAGCTCGAGCTCGGCGGCGCCGCCGGGCTTGACCGCCCAGCCCTGGCCCGGAAGGCTGACGTGGTAGCCCCTGGGCGAATAGAAGACGCCGTGCTCGATGCGGCTCGCGCTGCAGCCGGCGAGGAGGACGACAGCGAGAAGAGCGGCGCTGGCGTTCATGGCTTGCTCTTCTCGCCGCGGCGCCGGGCCAGCTCTTCGAAGACCTGGCGGAGCGGGATGCCCCGCGAGGCGAGCAGCACCATGGTGTGAAACCAGAGATCGGCGACCTCGGACACCACGCGCGCGTCGCCCTCGCCGCCGAGCGCGGCCGTCACCACCTCGGTCGCCTCCTCGCCGATCTTCCGGCAGATCTGGGCTTCCCCGCGCTCGAAGAGCCCGGCGGTGTACGACCCCGACGGCCGCTCGACCTTGCGGGAGAGGAGAACCCGCTCCAGCACCTCGAGCATGGCGGGGCCCGCGCCTGAGGCCCGCGGCCCAACGACCTGCGTCCCAACGGGGTGCGTCAGGGTCCCACCTTCGAGACGCGTGAAGAAGCACGTCCGCGCTCCCGTATGGCAGGCGACACCGTCCTGGTGAGCCTGGACCAGCAGCGTGTCGCGGTCGCAGTCGGCGTAGACCCCGTCCACGTGCTGGGTGTGGCCGGACGTCTCGCCCTTGCGCCAGAGCTCCCGGCGCGATCGCGACCAGTAGTGGCCGAGCCCGGTCTCGAGCGTCTTCGCCAGCGCCTCGCGGTCCATCCACGCCACCATGAGCACCTCGCCGGTCTCGGTCTCCTGGACGACGACGGGGATGAGGCCGTCGTCGCCCCACTTGAGCTCGTCGAGCACGCTCACGCCTCTATCCTCATCGCCACGCCGCGCTCGCGCAGGTAGCCCTTGGCCTCGGCGATGGTGTGGCGGCCGAAGTGGAACATGGAGGCCACCAGCACGGCGTCGGCCTTGCCGTCCACGACCACCTCGCGCAGGTGCTCGAGCGTGCCCGCCCCGCCCGAGGCGATCACGGGCACCGAGGTCGCTTCGGAGATGGCGCGCGTGAGCTCGAGGTCATAGCCGTCGCCCGTGCCGTCGCGGTCCATGCTCGTCAGCAGGATCTCGCCCGCGCCCAGCGCCTCGACCTCGCGCGCCCATTGGACGGCGTCCCGCCCGGCCGGCCGGCGGCCGCCGTGAGTGTAGACTCCCCAGCGCAGCGGCACGCCGGCCTCGCGCTTGGCGTCGATCGCCACCACGATGCACTGGCTCCCGAAGCGCTGCGCGGCCTCCCGGATCAGCTCGGGCCGCTCGAGCGCGGCGGTGTTGAGCGAGACCTTGTCGGCGCCCGCCCGCAGGAGCATGCGGATGTCCTCGATGCTGCGGATGCCGCCGCCGACCGTGAGCGGCATGTAGATGCCCTCGGCTGTCCGGCGCACGACGTCGAGCATGATGGCCCGCTCCTCATGGGACGCGGTGATGTCGAGGAAGACGAGCTCGTCCGCGCCCTGGGCGTCGTAGGCCAGCGCCGCCTCGACCGGATCACCCGCGTCGCGGAGGTTCACGAAGCGGACGCCCTTGACCACGCGGCCGCCGTGGACGTCGAGGCACGGGATCATGCGCTTGCAGAGCATGGACTAGCGGGCCTCCGCGAGCGCGGCCCGCAGGCTCACAGCGCCCGTGTAGAGCGCCCGGCCCACGATCACGCCGTCGACGCCGGGGATGGCGGCCAGCTGCCGGATGTCCTCCAGCCTACCCACGCCGCCCGAGGCGAAGACCGGGATCCCTGCGGCCCGGGCGACGGCCTCGGTGCCCGACACGTTGGGCCCGCCCTGCGTGCCGTCCCGCGCGATGTCCGTGTAGATGACGGTGCAGGCGCCCGCCGCGGCCGCGTCGCGCGCGAGCTCCGCCGCTTGGTACTCCAGCACGCGGGTCCAGCCGTCCACCGCCACGCGGCCGCCGGAGGCGTCCACGCCCACGATGATGCGGTCCTCGAAGCGCCTGCACACAAGGTCGAGAAACGCGGGATCGAGCGCCGCGCGCGTGCCGACGATGGCCCAGCGCGCGCCCGCCTCGAGGACGGCGTCGACGTGTTCCGGCGTCCGCAGGCCGCCACCGGCTTCGACCGGGATCGAGACGGCGTGAGCGATCTTGCGGATGATCGCCGTCTGGGCCGGTCCGCCGCCGAAAGCGCCGTCGAGATCCACGACGTGGAGGCGCGGCGCGCCCTCCGCCTCCCAGCGCTCCGCCATGGCCACGGGATCGTCGGAGAACACGGTCTCGGCCGTGGCCTTGCCCTGGAGCAGGCGGACGCACCGCCCTCCCTTGAGGTCGACGGCAGGGATCACTTCGAAGCTCATGACTCAGCTCTCGCCTCGCGACGGATTCAGGCAGTCGCTCAGCTCGAACTGTGGGCCGTGTCTCAGCTCGAACATCAGGCGCGCCCGTCCCGCACGAAGGCGGCGAAATTCTCGAGGAGGCGCAGCCCCCAGCGCTGGCTCTTCTCCGGATGAAACTGCGTCGCGAAGAGGGCGCCCCTGCCCACGGCAGCAGGGAACGTGACGCCGTAGGTGCAGGTCGCCACCTGCAGCGACGCGTCGGCAGTCGCCGGGTAGTACGAGTGCACGAAGTAGAAGTCGGCGCCGCTCGGGATCCCGTCGAAGATCGCGAGATCCCCCCGATGCTCGACCTGGTTCCACCCCATGTGCGGCACCTTGAGCCCGGGGGGGAAGCGGCGGACCACGCCGGGAATGACGTCGAGCCCCTTGCCTTGGCCGAACTCCTCGCTCTCGGTGAAGAGGAGCTGGTAGCCGAGGCAGATGCCGAGGAACGGCCGCCCGTCGTCGAGCGCGGCCCGGAGAGGGTCGAGGAGGCCGAGCGACTGGAGGTTGGCCATGGCGTCGTGAAAGGCGCCGTCGCCGGGCAGGACGAGGGCGCGGGCGTTCCCGATCACGCGAGGGTCCTGGGTGACGACCGCGCGCATGCCGAGGCGTCCCAGGGCCTTTTCGACGCTGCCCAGGTTGCCTCTCCCGTAGTCGATAACCGCGATCACGTGACTAGAGGCTCCCCTTGGTGCTCAGGACTCCGGCGATGCGCGGGTTGATCCGGGTCGCTTCGGCCAGCGCCCGGCCGACGGCCTTGAACGCGGCTTCCGCGATGTGGTGGAGGTTCTGGCCGTAGTGCATGTTGACGTGCAGCGTAATCTCGGCGTTGAAGGCGAAGGCGCGGAAGAAGTCCTCGAGCAGGTCGAGGTCGAAGTTCGAGATCCGCGTCCGCCTCACGGGCACGTTGAACACCAGATAGGGCCGGCCGGAGATGTCCACGGCCGCGTGCAGGAGCGCCTCGTCCATGGGCAGGAAAGAGGCGCCATAGCGCACGATGCCCGCCCGGTCGCCCAACGCCTCCCGGAACGCCTTGCCGAGACAGATGCCGACGTCCTCGACCGTGTGGTGGAGGTCCACCTCGAGATCGCCTCGCGCGTCCACCGTGAGATCCATAAGCCCGTGCTTGGCCCAGGCCTCGAGCATGTGGCTGAAAAACGGGATGCCGGTCTCGACCTTGGAGGCGCCCGTGCCGTCCAGCCCGACCTGCAGCACGATCTGCGTTTCCTTGGTCTTCCGCTCGACCCGTCCCTGGCGGAGGCCCTGGGGCGCCCCGCTCGCCGTTGCTGCCGTCATGTCTGGCCTCCCGTGCCTTCGATACGCACCGCCGCCGCGGCCCCGTGGCCGTCGAGCCCTTCCACCCGCGCGAGCTCCGCCAGGTGCGGGCCCGCTTCCCTGAGCCCGGCCTCCGCGTACTGGATCACGCTCATGCGCTTCACGAAGTCCCCGGTGCCGAGCGCCGAGGCGAAGCGCGCCGTACCCCCCGTCGGCAGCACGTGATTGGGTCCGGCGACGTAGTCGCCCACGACCTCGGGGGTGAAGCGGCCGAGGAAGACGGCGCCCGCGCTCCGCACCAGCAGAAGCAGCGCCTCGGGATCTTCGACCTGGAGCTCGAGGTGCTCGGGAGCGAGCAGGTTCGCGACCTCCACCGCCTCTTCGAGGCTCCGCGTCAACACCAGGGCGCCGTGGGATTGAAGCGCCGCGCCGGCTATCTCCCGTCTCGGCAGCGCGCCGAGCCGCCGCTCCGCCTCGCGCGCCACGCGGTCGATGAGCGCGCGCGAGGGCGTGAGGAGGACGGCGCGGGCCATCGGGTCGTGCTCGGCCTGGGCGAGGAGGTCCGCCGCCACGCAGGCCGCGTCGGCGCGCTCGTCGGCCACGACCACCACCTCGCTCGGCCCCGCCACCATGTCGATGCCCACATCGCCGAAGACCCGGCTCTTGGCGAGCGCCACGTACAGGTTGCCGGGCCCCACGATCTTGTCGACGCGGCGGATGGTCTCGGTGCCGTACGCCAGCGCCGCCACCGCCTGCGCGCCGCCGACACGGTACGCCGCCGTCACACCCGCCACACGCGCGGCGGCCAGCACGGCGGCGTTCAGCGACTTGTCGGCCGAGGGCGGGGAAACCAGCACGATCTCCCTCACGCCGGCGACTCGCGCGGGTATGACGGTCATCAGCACCGTGGAGGGATAGGCCGCGCGCCCGCCGGGGACATACACCGCCACGCGGTCGATAGGCCGCACTTCCTGTCCCAGGCGCGAGCCCAGGGCGTCGGTCATCCGCCAGGAGCGCGGCGCGGTCTCCCGATGAAAGCGCTCGATCCGGCCGGCGGCGTAGCGAAGCGCCCGCACGGTCGTCTCGCCAACAGCCCGCTCGGCCGCGTCCAGCTCCGACGCCGTCACCGCGAGCTCCCCCGCCGTCATCCGCACCCGGTCGAATCGCTCCGTGAACTCCAGCAGCGCCGCGTCGCCCTTGTCGCGCACGGCGTCCACGATCTCCTCGACGCGCCGGTGGATCTCCGGGTCGACCGCGGACGGCGGCCGGTCGAGGGCCTTGGCCACTCCGAGAGCGCCCAGCTCGGCCGTCTCCATTCGCCTGATCACTTGGTGATCTCCTGCCGCATGCCGGCGATCAGGGCGTTGACGCGGGCGTGGGCCGTCTTGAGCGAGGCGCGGTTGACGATGAGTCGCGCCGTGGAGGTCATGATCTCCGCGACCTCCACGAGGCCGTTGGCCCGGAGCGTCTCGCCCGACTGCACCAGGTCGACAATACGCTCTGCCAAGCCCACAAGCGGCGCCAGCTCGATCGAGCCGTCGAGCCGGATCATCTCGACCTGGATGCCGCGCTCGGAGAAGTACCGCTCGGTCAGTGACGGATACTTGGTCGCCACGCGGACCCAGGACCACTTGGTCGGGTCGTCGCGCTCCCAGAGCTCGCGCGGCTCCGCCACGACCAGCCGGCAGAAGCCGAATCCGAGATCGACCGGCTCGTAGACGTCGGGCTGCTGCTCGGCGAGGATGTCCTTGCCCACGATGCCGAGGTCGGCGGCGCCGTACTCGACGTAGGTCGGGATGTCGGCGGGCTTGAGGAAGATGAAGCGCAGGTCGCGGGGGGCGTCGGTCAGCAGGAGGCGGCGCGTGTCGGCCTCGAGCCCCTGGATGCCCATGGCGGACAGCAGCTGGAGCGCGGGCTCGAAGAGCCGGCCTTTGGGCAGCGCGAGCGTCAGCGGCGCCGGCACCTCTTCAGCCCTCGCCTCGCGACGGCCTCAGGCCGCCGCGGAGCTCGAACAACGGGCTGCGTTTCAGCTCGAGCTTCATGCGATCCTCTGGATGCGGGCGCCCAGTGACTGGAGCTTCTTTTCCAGCGCCTCATAGCCGCGATCGAGGTGGTAGACGCGCGAGACCACGGTGGTGCCCCGCGCCGCGAGCCCGGCCAGCACGAGCGAGGCGGAGGCCCGCAGGTCGGTCGCCATGACGGGCGCGCCCTGGTAGGCGGGGACGCCGCGCACCACGGCGGTGGCGCCTTCCGTCTCGATGCGCGCGCCCATGCGGCACAGCTCGGCCGCGTGCATGAACCGGTTCTCGAAGATGGTCTCCGTGATCTTGCTGACCCCGCCGGCCGGTCCCCCGCCGGCCAAGCCGAGGAGCGCCATCATCTGACCCTGCATGTCCGTCGGAAAGCCCGGGAACGGGCTCGTGATGATATCGGCCGCCTGCGGGCGGGGCGGCCCGACGCAGCGGATCCTGTCGCTGTCGACGGTCAAGGCCGCGCCGCACTCTTCGAGCTTCGCCAGGACCGCCGTCATGTGACGCGGCGCTGAGCCTGTGACCGTGACGTCCCCGCCGCTGATCGCCCCGGCGACGAGGAGAGTGCCCGCTTCGATCCTGTCGGGGATGATGCGGTGCCGGGCGCCGCCGAGCTCGGCCACGCCCTCGATCTCGATGCGCTCGGTGCCCGCGCCCTCGATGCGCGCTCCCATGGCGGTGAGTAGCCGGGCGAGGTCGGCCACCTCGGGCTCGCGCGCCGCGTTCTCCAGCACGGTCATGCCCTCGGCAAGCGCGGCCGCCATCATGAGGTTCTCCGTGCCGGTGACCGTGACGAGATCGGTCGTGATCCGCGCGCCCTTGAGCCGGCTTGCCCGGGCTTCGACGTACCCGTTCTTAATGATGATGTCGGCGCCGAGCCTGGCCAGGCCCTTCAGGTGCTGATCGATGGGACGCCCGCCACGCCCGCCGATAGCGCAGCCGCCGGGCAGCGCGACGCGCGCCACTCCGGTGCGCGCCAGGAGCGGGCCGAGCACGACCACCGAGGCGCGCATGGTGGACACGAGGTCGTACGGCGCCTCGTGGCTCGCCACGCGCGCCACCTGCAGGCGCGTGGCGCCGCCGGACTCTGCGGACGTCAGGGCGCCCAGCTGCTCGAGAAGCCTGCGCATGGTCGCCACGTCGGCCAGCGCCGGGACGTTCTCGAGGATCACGGGCTGGGCCGTGAGCAGGCTCGCGGCCATGGCGGGCAGGGCCGCGTTCTTGGCGGCGCTCGCCTGGACCTCGCCCCGCAGCGGGCTGCCACCCTCGATGACCAGGCGGGTCGCCATCAGCCGTCCATTCTCTGCGCGACCATCCCCGTGAGCGGAGCCAATCCCGTGCCCTCGGCCCAGCGGCCCTCGATGTAGCGTTCCACATCGCGCAGGTCGCGGCGCGCGCCGATGCTCGAGAAGCCCTCGGCAGCCATCAGCGAGGCCAGCGGCCCGGCCTGCTCCTCCCCGATCTCCATCAGGAGCCACGCTCCCGGGCGGAGAAAGCGCGGCGCCTCGGCGACGATCCGGCGCAGCACGCGCATGCCGTCGGGGCCGCCGTCGAGCGCCAGCCGCGGCTCAAAGCGCTCGACCTCGGCGGGCAGCGTGGGAATGACGCCGGTCGGGCAATACGGCGGGTTGGCGACGACCATGTCGAGGCTGCCGCCGAGCGAAGCCAGCGGAGCCAGGAGATCCCCGGCCAGCAGTCTCACACGCGAGGCCAACCCGAGCGCGCGCACGTTGTCGGAGGCCACGGCCAGGGCGCCCAGAGACTGATCCACCGCGAGCACTTCCAGATCCGGGCGAGAGGCCGCGAGAGCGCAGGCGATGGCTCCGCTGCCCGTGCCGATGTCGGCCACGAGCGCCCCGGCGCGATCCGTGAGAAGCTCGAGCGCGCGTTCCACCAGGCCTTCGGTCTCGGGACGCGGGATCAGGACATCGGGCGTCACCGCGATCCTGAGACCCCGGAACTCCTCGAAGCCCAGGATGTGCTGGACGGGCTCGTGGCCCGCGCGCCGATCCACGAGGGCCCGGAACCGGGCAGCCGCGCGCACGTCCACGGAGCGGCGTGGCTCGACGTAGACCGCGAGCCGATCGGTTCCGAGCACGGACGCCATGAGGTGCAGCGCGTCCTGGCGGGCGCAGTCGAGCCCGGCGAGCGCCAGGCGGCGGGTGCCCTCGGCGAGGAGCGACGCCGCGGTGATCGTCACGACACGGCTCCGAGCTTCTGCCGCTGATCCTCGGCGCTGAGCGCGTCCACGATCTCGTCGAGGTCGCCCTCGAGGATGGCCGGCAGGCGATGGAGCGTGAGGTTGATGCGGTGGTCCGAGATGCGGCCCTGGGGAACGTTGTAGGTGCGGATGCGCTCGCTGCGCTCGCCCGTGCCGACCTGGCTGCGGCGGTCGGCGGCGATCGCGGCAGCCTGCTCCTCCTGCGCGCGCTCGAGCAGCCGGGCCTTGAGCACCCGGAGCGCCTTTGCCCGGTTCTTGATCTGGGAGCGCTCGTCCTGGCAGGTGACGACGAGCCCCGTCGGGACGTGGGTGAGCCGCACGGCGGAGTCGGTCGTGTTGACGCCCTGGCCGCCCGGCCCCGAGGACCGGTACACATCCACCCGAATGTCCTTCTCCTCGATCTTGATGTCCACGTCCTCGGCCTCGGGCAGGACGGCGACGGTCACCGTGGAGGTGTGGATGCGGCCGCTCGACTCGGTCTGCGGCACCCGCTGGACGCGGTGCACGCCGCGCTCGAACTTGAGCCGGCTCCAGGCACCCCGGCCCTGGATGAAGAACACGATCTCCTTGAAGCCGCCCACGCCGGTCGGGTGACTGTCCATCACCTCGACCTTCCACTTCTGGCGCTCCGAGTACTTCGTGTACATGCGCGCCAGGTCGGCGGCGAAGAGCCCTGCCTCGTCCCCGCCCGCGCCGGCACGGATCTCCACGAAGACGTTCCTGTCGTCGTTGGGATCCTTGGGAATGATCAGCGCGCGCAGCTCGTCTTCGAGCTTGCCCTGGCGGGCGGCGAGCTCATCCACCTCGGCCTGGGCCATCTCGCGCATCTCGCGGTCGGCGTCCTCGGCGGCCATGTGGCGGGCCTCCTCGAGGCGTCCCAGGAGCTGCTTGTACTCCTCGAACTTGTGGACGATCTCCGACAGCTCCGAGGCGGCTTTGGCGGTCTTGGCGTAGACGGCCTGCTGGCCGATGACGGCGGGATCGGCCATCGCGCGGGTGAGCTCGCGGTACCGCTCCTCGATCTGGCGGAGCTTGTCAAACATGGCGCGCCCTCACGGGGAGCCGGGCAGACACTGACGCCGCCGCGCATGGAGACGGGAACAGGAAACGCTTCGGGACGCTGACTGCGTGGCGCGGCGCGCGGCCGGCCTGTGCCCTATCCCTCCGCGATCGGCTTCCTCTTGTACTTCCGCTGGAAGCGCTCGACGCGGCCGGCCGTGTCCAGGAACTTCTGCTTCCCGGTGAAGAAGGGGTGGCACTTGGAGCACACCTCCACCCGGATCTGCGGCTGGGTGGAGCGGGTGTGGATGATCTCTCCGCAGTTGCAGGTGATCGTGGTATCGACGTATTCGGGATGAATGCCAGCCTTCACGGCCCACCTCCTGTATACAGGCGACTGGATCAGGGGGAATGAAGGACAGAGGATACCAGCGTAGCCGGCAAAACGCAAGAAATCCGATACTTCGGTAGTGGGTCAGTTTGAATCCAGCAGGGCAATAATTTCGTCGATGGACCAAACATGGTCGGCGATGCCAGCCTCCATTGCCGGGGTCACGCGAAGGGTCTGATGCACCCTGGCGAAGTTGTAGTGCATGAAGTGGAGCGCCACCGCCGCCTTGAGGTTGTCCACCTTCTTCGAGAAAGCGTTGGTCAGCCGGGTAAACCGCCGCATCCCCATCCGCATCGTGAGGTTCTGACGCTCCACAAAGCTCGTAGAGATATGGGCGGGATCGGGATCACCGCTGATACAGACCTGTCGCGTCCCTAGGCACTCAGCCGGGCTATAGCGAGCTTCGGCCTTCTGCCCTGCGTCCGGTCCGTAGAGCTTGATCAGCATGGCATAGTCGATTTGACCCCCGAAAGACCCTTCCACGGCCTCTAGGTATGCCTTGTGACCGTCCGTGGTCAGTTGCACCCGGTGCGTCAGCCGCCCCGCTAGATCGCGGATGAAGGCCTTGGCGGTGCGCGGGTGCCGCGTGCCGACCATCCATGTCGGGACTAGCTTGGTGTCGGGGCAGAGGGCCGTCCACGTCCAGATATCACCAAAGCCCGCCTTCTTCTTGAAGCGCTCGGGAACGTTCTTTTGCTTCGAGTAGCAGAAGGACCAGATTTCGTCGCATTGAATCCGCTGGCACTTGAGGCCGCGCAGGGCCTTGTCTTGGTATTGCTCACAGGCCGCGCCGAGGTCCACCAAGAGCTTGAGGACGGTGCCCTTGGCTACGCCCGTCATGCGAACAGTGGCGCGAATGCTGTTTCCTTCCACGAGGGCGGCAACGACTTGGGAGCGGCGCTTCTGATCTAGCTTGTTCATGCCCCAGAGTATGCTTGAGCGGTAAAGCAATGTCAACTCCAAATACGACATTTACGACATTTACGACTCTTGGGCAGACGCGGCCATGATCTACACGACACGAGGGTCGTTAAGAGCTTGACTTGGGTTCTGGTGCGTGGTTTAGAATGTGGGAAGTGAGGCGGCACCGAGCCTAGGGGGCTAACCAAAGACTCGGCACCGCCTGTGCGGAGAGGGGGATACGCCTATGAGATAGGCGGCGCCCGAGGCCACGATTCTGTGACCAGGGCGAGGGGGCGGGGTGACCCGCCCCCTAACACCCCTCGATTCTTTGTATATCACGGATGGAGAGGGGAGGCTAGAAATGGCAGAAGATGTGGATTTTCAAGCGGTTCTAGCAGCCTTGAAGACTCGGCGGGCAAGACTTGACGACTTGATTGCTGGTATCGAGGCGGAATTTGGAGCGAGCAGCGATACCACAATCACCCCGGGGACCGGTTCAATGAAATTGCTCGGGGGCACCCCGGCGGCTATTCATCCGGATACCTTTTTCGGCCTCGGGATTGGCGAAGCAACCAAGAAGTATCTGAAGATGGTCCGCCGGGCGCAGCGTACGACCGATATCGCTGACGCCATCGGGAAGGGGGGCGTCAAGCGCCCTTCAGAAAATGCCCTGTCCAGCATTCTCGTTCGAGCCGCGAAAGGCCGGGAAGTCGTGAAGGTTGGCAGGGCAATGTGGGGGCTCGCCGAGTGGTATCCAAAGCGATCCGCGGAGCCTCTAGAGCCCAAGCGGAAACGGCGATCCGGGCGGCGCAAATCCAAAGGCCAGAAGGCGCTCCCTGAGCATAAGGCCGCCCTCGAGAAACCGGTCGTCGGGAAGAAGCGGGTTACTGAGTGACCCGCTTCCACCTAGCACGGGCGGCCTTCTTGGCGATCTGTTTGCGTCTTGTAGCCGACAAACGATCAGCTCGTGCCCTCCCGCCCTTGAGGCCACCACGCCGGCCAAGCTCCACGGCCAGGGGGTCTTTAGGACGATCTGCTGTTGTCAGGTGGGTAACGAGGGCCGCTATCTGGTTTGCATCCATTGTGGGTTTGCTTGAGCGCTTTGGCATAGCTAATTATAGGGCCAGTCACCCTGGATGCAACAGCGAGGATGCCTGTGGATAGCTGTGGACAGCGGTGGATAATCTTTACGCCCTATGCTCACGGATTCATGTATAAAGAGAGCGAGGACGAAAGAACACCATGCCTGAGCTACCCGAAGATCTTCAAAAGGCCATTGAGTCAGGGCACCTGACCAATGAGCAAATTCGCCTACTTATCGAGCTTGAGGCCAAGGCCCTTGGTCTCAGTGTCGACAAGGCGCGGGAGCTTGCCCGGGCGCGTGCCCTCCCTAGCAACGCTATCGGATCAGATCTTCAGCTTCTGTTCGGCCTCGTCGCCGCCTAATCCGCCCACGCCTGGAATAGCCGTTCGTGCCCATTGAGGGCGCGACTGTCTATGAAGCAAGCAAGGCCTTCTCGGACCACCTGAATCGTCTCCTCAACACAACCCTGACGCACATGCGACTCCAAGCAGTTGGGAGGGATGAATCAGTACGCGTTGCAATCTCATTCCGTGAACAAGGCAAACCCACTGAGGCGCCCCTTAACACGAAGTACGGACCCATGACGCTCTTTATTGGCCAATTGTGCGAGGGAGTGACAGTTGGCAATGGGCGACAGCGACTCACGACCGTTACCTACCAGTACACCCTCACGCTCGGAGAGCGGGGTCAGCAATATCCACCCGAACCGTTCTTACGCTGGGAATATATCCGTACACCCGAGAAGGGCGGTTTGTGGTGTCGGCATCACCTTCAGGGCACTCCCCTGATACCGTTTGGACGCTCGGGGCCCCTGCCACTCAATGATTTTCACCTGCCGACCGGATATGTTCCCATTGAGGAAATCATCCGTTTCTGCATTGTGGACCTCGAAGTGAGGGCGCTTTCAGCCAACTGGTCGGACATCCTCCACAGGAGCTACGTCCAATTTCGGAATGAGTTTGGCGGCCCGCCCGACTGAAACTGACCCACTACCGATACTTCCAGCGGACGGCCCCCGGGGTCCGGGGACTATCCCATCTGGCTCATCGCGCTCAGGAAGTCCTTATTGGTCTTGGTCAGCTTGACCTTGTCGAGCAGCAGCTCCATGGCCTCGACCGGGTTCAGCTGGGTCAGCGCCTTGCGGAGCAGCCAGACCTTCTGG
>WNFU01001842.1_pt1 | contig 57001 bp, 62 predicted proteins | sample 5400121 | NCBI WGS metagenome assembly WNFU01 (sample SAMN13153360, study PRJNA577476) | soil metagenome | isolation source: 100 cm soil or saprolite under grassland replicate 1 | place: USA:California | collected 2016-06-15 | reverse complement strand
CGATGGAACGCGAAGGCGTGAGCTCGTGGGGCAGCTAGAGCGGCTGCGCGATCTCTACGTGATGGGCGACCTCTCGAAGAGCGAGTACGTCCTCCGCCGGCAAGCGCTCGAGGAGGAGCTTGGCCGCGCCGCGCCGCCGTTTGACCCGCGGCTCGACAAGGCGGAGGAGTTATTGGCCGACTTCGGGCGCGTGTGGGAGCTCGAAGACGACCCGGCGAAGCGCCGTCGACTCCTCGCAACCTTGTTCGATCGCGTCTGGCAGGACGGCGGCACGATCGTCGCGGTGAAGCCGAGGGAGGCGTTTTTGCGCTACTTCCAAACGGCCGACGAACTGGCTCGTCGCTGCGAAAAGAAGCGCGGTGTCAAAAGCGGGAGCGACGGGACTCGAACCCGCGACCTCCGGCGTGTAAGACCGGCGCCGCTACTCGACGTCATGCGACGCCCGCAGACAGGGGCGGTGACTCGACCTCACTCGACTGGGCTCGACAGCTACCGGCGGTCCGCTCGCACCGCGCTCGCACCGCTGTTGCCGTCGGCGGAAACCGATCCGAGAGAAGTCCTGCAAATGGGATTTTCCGGAGATGGAGCGTGCGGGATTCGAACCCGCGGCCTCCGACTTGCAAACCCATCCGATAGCTCGACCCCAACTGACACGGACCGACAGAATCGGCATGACTGAGCCAGAATTGGGCTTCTCGTCGACCGTCATCCGACACCGCTCGACGACACTTCGCTCGCACCGTGCTCGCACCGGCGCTGCCTTGAGTGACAACACTCCTGATCGGCGGTTGAGTCGACGGAGCAGTAACAGGGGTAACGAGCGAGAGCTACGGGTCAGCGGCCTCCTCTGCTCTAGGAGAGTTCACCGATCCGACTATCGTCCGGGAGAGTGAGCTTTCGCCTCGCCAACTACTGGGATTTCGACAGCAGCTGGCACGCGCTCGACGCGCAGTTCCGCGCGGGCTACATGAAGAACCTCGACGCGTTCCTGGGCTCCCAGCTCGCCCGTTGCCATGGCTTCTACCCGAACAAGAAGAACATCTTCAAAGCGTTCGACGCCACGCCGCTCGACAGGGTCAACGTGGTGATCCTCGGGCGGGACCCGTACCCCCGCAAGGGGCTGGCGACGGGTCTTGCCTTCGCTGTCCCTGCGACGACTCCGATCAAGGAGCGTCCTGCGAGCCTTCGGGCCATCTTGGAGGAGATCGAGAAGGACTGCGGAGCTACGCCGAAAGCGAGTAGCGACCTGATGTATTGGACCGGCGAGCAGGGCGTCCTTCTTCTCAACTGCGCCCTCACCGTGCGTGCGGTAAAGGCGGGAACGCATCATCGCCACCAGGGCTGGGAGACCTTCACGGAGGAGGTGATCAAGCTCGTCTGCAAGGAGCGCTCAGGCGTTGTTTTCTGCCTCTGGGGCGACACTGCAATCCGTAGTGCGCAGCACATCGATCGGAGGTGTCACTACGTCCTACCGGCCAATCATCCCTCCGTATGGGCGAAGGCGCGCCTGCCTTTCTGCGGCTGCAGACACTTCTCGCAGGTCAACGCCCTGCTCAAGGCGCAGCGCAAGACGCCGATCCGCTGGTAGATCGCCGAGGATTGGCTAAGTGCTCCCGACCGCTGCGCGTGTGTCGGCCGTTGTCCGGCCCGCTGACTGCTCACCGAGCCCGGTCCGCAATCATCACCTGTCGCACCGAATTTTGGCACTTCCACGACCGTGAGTCGTAGCGAATATCGAAACGTCTTCTTCTACTACAAGGGGCCGTCGCCGAAGGCGCCGCCCGCGGCGGCTGAGCAGGCGGTCGACCGCCAGCTCGAGAACAACGCGAGCAAGGCGCTGATCAACCTGTTGGAGCACTCGACGCCGGCGTTAACGAGGAGCTTCCTGCGTGAGGTCGTCGGCGTGAACGTTGACTATGACCGCGACGGCTTCGTCTACACACTGCAAGGTGCGGACAAGGACGCCAAGGCGGCGAAGCATCGGCATCTCGTCGGCCTCTCAGTGCCCGGCACGGTCGAGGTCCTCGTTGCTGGCGACGCCGAACACGGCGTCATCGACGCCGCGATCTGCTTACCCGGCGAGCTCTTCGTCGCCTTCGAGGTCAAGATCGGCAGCGGCATCCTGGAGAAGCCCCAGCTTGACCGCCACGCGAAGGACTGGGACATCCCGGAAGACGCGCGGCTGGTCCGCTGGGCGACGATCTACGAGTGGGCCGCAGGAGAACGGAGCCGGCCGCAGCCAGAGGTGACGCGGTTCCTGCTCGGCCAGTTCGTTGAGTTCCTTCAGTTGACCGGTTTGGCGCCGTTCGCTGGCTTTCGCGCTAACGACTTCTCGTTCTTTGAGAATCCAACCTGGGAGAAGCAGCCGGAGGTGAAGGGGCGGTTGATGGCGCTGTGGGAGGAGGTGTTGAAGGTCCTTCCTGCCGGTGACCGCCAAGAACTCGGCGAGATCCACGTCGGCAAGCTCGGGCTTGCCAGGACCGCTCACGCCCAGTCCAACTGGGGCCAGGCTGGCGTCAACCTGACGACCGAGCTGTATGCAAACGAGCTCCAGGTGAACATGGTCGGATGGCGTCATGACGACGCCGCGCGATTTCGGGCCTGGCTCCTTTCTGGCGCCGGACAGCAGAGGCTGAAGGGGCTGACCGACCACCAGCTTGTCGTCTACTGCCGGACGGCGGTGAACATCGATAAGCGCGAGGCCGGGGCGAAGCCGTTCTTCCGGCGCGAGAGGGTGCGCTCGTTGGGTTCACGTGCGGCGGGGGAGGCCAGCCAGACATGGATCAGCGGCCTGCACGATCGGCTCGACGGGACGTGGGAGAAGTCCGCCTTCCACCTGCGCCGGACGTGGAGCCGGGACGAGGTGGTCGACCGGGGCAAAGCTATCGCGCGCGAGGTCGCTGACGAGGTAGAGCGCTTGCTGCCGCTCGTGCGCGAGATCAATGCCAAAACCGCGGGCTGATGGGCGTCCTCCTCACCGCCGAGTGCCCGAAGTGCGGTTACACGGCACGAATCGCTGTCGGCTACGGCGGCGCCGGAATCGAGTGGGAACCATCTGCCGCGAGTGCCGCGAGGTCGTCGATGTCGCAGTCGGGGCGAGCGAATTCGCGTCGGAGGTTCCCGACCTCAACCAATGTCCTGACTGTGGCGGAAAACACATCGAGCCATTCCGGTTCCGACCTTTTTTTGACGACAGTTCCACACCTCGGCCGTCATCGGACCCTTGTCCGAAATGCGGCACGGTGACATTCGTCGAGAACGTCGGCATCTGGGACTAGCCGCGTTCAGAAGCTGGCGGCAAACAACCACCCGCCCTGAACCTCATGCATCGGGGACGTGACTCGCTCGGAGTCACGGTTTCGAGCCCTGAGCGGTCGCGACCGCTTGCGACCGGCGGGCCCCCGAGAAACGCTCAACACTCGCCCAGTGATCCCTGATCAGGAGAGGGAGTCGCTGCTTCTCTCACGCGGCTGCCGGGGGTGGACGCAACCCGGTGGCCCTTGTTCGCGCGCCGAGTGAGCGCATGGTCTACCACGGATTGCTTCTTGTCTCGTCCACGAGTGCGGGCACCGAGCCGCGGCGCTGCTCGATCTCGTACTGACGGTGCGCCCACGGCTGCGTGCGCGCTCAGGGGCCGGAACACCGGAGCAGCTGATGGCCTGGTCGCGCTGGGAGCGCTGGATCTCGGAAATCGGGGCCGACTTCTGGTCTGTGGGCAAGCTCGGATCAGCTCGACGCTCGGGTTAAGGGGGTGTCGGTCAGCCTGGTGACTTGGTTCTGTTCCGCGCGGACGAGGATGACCCGCATCCGATGCCGTGGATTCGCGTGAGGCTCAGCTGTTCAGTCGGTGAATCGCTATGCGCCGGCGCACAGTGGGGCGAACTCGCGGCGGTGGGCGGCCCTGTATCCACCGAGCGCTCTCAACGGGCAGCGGCGCACACTAGCTGCGGCGCTCGACGCGACTATGCCGGCCTCGTCGAGCTCCCCGATCCTGCGCGAGATGTTCAGTATCCGTACATGCTCGAGCTGATCTGGTCGTATTAGCACGAGGAGGGGATGCTCGTGCAGCCGATCAACGCGGTCAGCATGCGCTTCCAGAACCGGCGCGAGCCTGGTGACCTCTCATGCGGTCGATCCGAACGCAGTGACGACCGAAGCGGAAGCACGGGACTTGAAGACCCCGGCGTGTAACGCCGCTCCGGTAATCGACCTCATCCGACGCCGGCAGACAGACGCCCGTGACTCGACCTCACTCGACTGGGCTCGACAGCTATTCGAGGGTCCGGTCGCACCGCGCTCGCACCGGTGTTGCCCATGTGGAAACCGAGCGGGAGAAAAGTCCCTGCAAATGAGCGCTTCCATAGCGATGGAGCGTGCGGGATTCGAACCCGCGGCCTCCGACTTGCAAAGCCGGCGCTCTCCCAGCTGAGCTAACGCCCCGTACCTTCATGGTAGAGCGAGATCCTCCCTTTCGCCCTTTCCCAGCTCCTTCCCGCCCGCTCGGCGTCTCCCCTTCATAGACCGCGCCTGGCTCAGTGACAAGCTCGTACCGCTGATGAGCAGTCCCTGAAGGAGAAGCTGGCCGAGCTCCAGTAGCGGACCGCCCGGCCCAGTACCCTCGAGGCATGGGCACGCACAGGGCGTGTGTCGTGTTCCTGGTGGTCACGCTCCTCGCCATTCTCGGCTGTGGCGCCTCACGGCCCGCCACGTTCTGGACGGTGGGTCAGGCCGAATCGATCAAGCTGGTTCGGGGGACCGCCCTCGAGACGACCACGTGCACCGGGCTCGGGGAGCAGCGCGCCGACGCATATCACCGCTTTTCATGCGTAGGAGTTGTCCGGCCGAGTTCGACCCCGTCTTGGCGGTCCGTGTGAGATACGTCCTGAATCCGCGCGGCAGGTACAGCGGCCGGCGGTCGGCTTACCTCACGAAGAGTGTTCGCTTCGACTCATTCGGCGTGCCCTAGCGCCGAGGCGCGACCGGCGTCGCAGGGGGCTCAGGCTGCGCTCGGTCGCGGCGTGGGCGGCGGCAACGGCGGCAAGTCGAGGTCCGGCTCGGCCTCGATGTCGATCTCCTCGGTCCAGTCCTCGGCCTGGAGAAAGTCGATCACGATCTCTTCTGCGTTCGAACCTGGCATGGCGGCTCCTTCTGGATTGTCGGGCCACAGTTCCTGCCGCAGGTTCCTCGCCAACGTTGTCGGCCCCGGCGAGGAGGGGGAGAATCCCTCGTCCGGGGCCGACGTGTCCGCTTCGAGCGGAGGGAGAAGAGTGATGGTTAAGCCGCTCGCTCGAGTCTTTCCTCGACTCGGGCCCGGGCGACGATGTGATCGCGATCGCCGAAGCGGAGGGCTGCCTTCAGCGTGCGCTCCTCGTCCCACAGGTGGTCGAGCTGATTGCTCAGACTCTTGAGCTCGGCGGCGGTGGTCGGGTCGTACCGCTGAGACAGGATGTGCCACAGCTCCGTCCGCCGCTCGCTGGTCTCCTCGATGTCTTTGTGGATGTCGTTCAGGGTCATGTCTCGTAGAACGCGGACAGCCCGCGCCTCATTCCCGCGGGCCGAGGAAGAAAACGACGAGAACCGCCGCCCCCACGACGGCCGCCGCGATCGCGATCACGTTCAGGGCCGTAACCATCAGGCGTAGCCGAGCTCGGCCAGCCGGTCCTCGTCGATCCCAAAGTAGTGGGCCAGCTCGTGGAGGACGGTGATCCGGATCTCCTGCTCGAGAGCCTCCGGATCGCCGCCGAAGGCCTCCTCGAGCGGTCGCCGGTAGATCGTGACCTTGGCCGGCATATAGGGCACCTCCTCGAAGAGCCCGAAGATCTCCGGCTCCTCCTGGTTCTCCTCTTCGACGACGACGGCCACGTTCCGCAGGCCGTGGGCGAGGTCGGCAGGGAGGGCGTCCAGGGCCCGCCGGACGTGCTCGTCGAACTCGGTCATCAGTAGGAAGGGCGAAGGGGTTTTTGCTTGGCGACGAGAAAGACCGTCAGCAGGCCGAACGCGAAGCCGCCGATGTGGGCGAAGAAGGCGACGCCGCCGCCCTGCTCCGGGTGCGTCAGGCCGAGTCCGCCCTGCCAGACCTGCAGGCCGATCCAGACGCCGAGGAACCAGATTGCCGGAATCTCGCGGAGGAAGATGAATCCGAAGAAGATCACCGTCAGCACGCGGGCGCGCGGCAGCAGGAGGAAGTAGGCACCGAGCACCCCGGCGATCGCGCCACTCGCGCCGATGTTGGGAATGCTCGCGTCGCGCGTCGTCCCGAAGTCCAGCGTGACGAAGGTCTGCGCGGCGGTTGCCGCGAGCCCCGCGGCGAGGTACCAGAGCAGGAACCGCACCTTGCCCAGCGCGTCTTCCACGTTGTTCCCGAAGATCCAGAGGAAGAGCATGTTCCCGAGGATGTGCTCCCAGCCTCCGTGCATGAACATCGACGTGAACGCGCCCTCGTACCAGGGCAGGTGGTGGGCGTAGACGTGGCCGCCGACCTCGACGGGCACGCACGGGCCCTGCACCGTGCACGGGTAGTAACCGTCCGCCGCGACGTCTTGCTCGAACGAGGTAGTGCCGCCGACCTCCCAGAGCCACACGATCGCATTCGCGGCGATGATCGCGATGGTGACGAACGGAAACGTCCGCGTCGGGACGTTGTCGCGGAGCGGAAGCACCGGGCGCTTCTTACCGGATCACGAGCGCCATAAGCGCCTTCTGCGCGTGCAGGCGATTCTCGGCCTCGTCCCAGACCGCCGAGTGGGTGCCGTAGAGGACGTCCTCCGTGATCTCCTCGCCGTAGTGCGCCGGGAGGCAGTGGAGGACGATCGCGTTGTCGCCGGCGCGAGCGAGGAGCTCCGCATCGATGCCGTAGCCCGCGAAGTCGCGCAGGCGTCGCTCGCGCTCCTCCTCCTGGCCCATCGACGTCCAGACGTCCGTGTAGAGCACGTCCGCGCCTTCCACCGCCGCGCGCGGATCCTCGACGAGCTCGACCGACCCGCCCGCCTCGCGGGCAATCCGGACGGCTTCCTGCTCAGGGCGATAGTCGGCCGGCGTTGCGGCGACGAAGTCCATCCCGAGCTTGGCGCAGGCGACCATCAGGGATGCGCAGACGTTGTTGCCGTCGCCGAGGTAGACGACCTTCAGTCCCTCGAGTCTGCCGAAGCGCTCGCGGATCGTCATCGCGTCGGCCAGCGCCTGGCACGGATGAGCGCTGTCCGTGAGGCCGTTGATGACCGGGATCGAGGCGTGCTCTGAGAGGTCTTCCACGTCCGACTGCTCGAACGTGCGGATCATGATCGCATCGAGGTAGCGCGAGAGCACGCGGGCTGTGTCCTTGATCGTCTCGCCGCGCCCGAGCTGGAGATCGCCGGCGGAGAGGTAGAGCGCGGTCCCGCCGAGCTGGTAGATCCCGACCTCGAAGGAGACCCGGGTCCGGGTCGAGGGCTTCTGGAAGATCATCCCCAGGGTGCGGCCGGGCAGGAGGTGGTGCTCCTCCCGGGACTGCTGGAGGCGCTTCAGCTCGTCCGCGAGGTCGAGCACCTCGAGCAGCTCCTCCCGCCGCCAGTCTGCGACCCGCGTGAACGACCGTCCTTTCAGGCTGTCGGCGACCGCGACCATGGCTAGGCCGCGATCCTACTTAGGCATACTTGACATCAAGACACTAAGGTTTTATCATTTCTTTGGAATCAAGTCCATGAAAGGAGGAGAAATGGCCACGCTGGTTCGATGGGAGCCGTTCCGCGAGCTCGCGACGCTCCAGAACGAGATGAGTCGTTTCATGAACGGCCTCCTCGAGGGCAACGGCCGGACGAATCAGGCCTGGGTTCCGGCGCTCGACGTCTGGGAGACGGAGAACGAGATCGTCTACGCGCTCGATCTGCCGGGCATCCCCGAGGACGAGATCTCGGTGGAGCTCGACGACGGCGCGCTGACCATCAGCGCCGAGCGTGAGCGGACCCAGAAGGAGTCGGACGAGCGGTTCTACCGCTTCGAGCGTCGTCACGGGACGTTCTCGCGCACGTTCAGCGTGCCGCAGGGCGTCACGGAAGACGACATCTCGGCCGACTACAAGAACGGTGTCCTCGAGGTCCACGTGAAGACGCCGGAGCAGCCGAAGCCGAAGCGGATCCAGATCGGCTCGAGCGCCGGCGCCACGATCGAGGGCAAGTCCGAGAAGAAGTAACGACTCTCACCCAGAGAAGACACCGAAGGGGCGGTCGAAAGGCCGCCCCTTCTCTTGCCGATGCGTAGCTCATGAGCCGCCTGAGGGAACGAACGCCCTGGATCGCGGGCGCGGTGATCGCCGCCGCCGTCCTGCTCGTGGGGAGGATCGACCTCGCCCACACCGAGGATCGGATCCCGCCGGTCCCGCCGCTCTGCGTCCCCGACACGATCGAGTGCAACAACGCGCGCAACGCGAGGTTCGGGCCGCGGCTCGACGAGATGCGCCGGCTCGACCACGACTTTGACCGCCGTGCCTGGCTGTACGGGGGGATCGCTGCGGTTGCGATGGGTCTGGCGACTGCCTTTGCGCTGGCGCGAAGCCCGTCACTGGTCGGCCAGCGTCGTGTCTTCGCCGACGCCGGCGTTGCGGGCATCGTGCTCGGCTTGACGGGCGTCGGCGTGCTCTGGGTTGCCGGCCGCGAGATCTCGCCGCCTATCGGCGCTGCCTTTCTGCCGTGCTTGACCCTCATCGCCGTCGCCGGCCTCGGCGGGAGCGTCGCTCGCGCTCAGTCCCCTCCCGTGGAGGAGGCCGTGGTCGAGCGCGCCGCAGCCGAGGGCCCATCCCTAGGACGCCTCCGCCGGGTTGCGCTTGCGGCTCTCTTTTGTACGGGACTGACCGTCGTGCTTGCGTGGGCCTTCGCGGCCCCGCAGAACGGCAGCTGCGACATGCCTTCCTCGGCGCCGGCCTGGACCACGGCCTTCGCGTGGGCTGCAGTCGCGACGGCGGCCGCGGCAGGAGTGCTTGCGCTGATCGGTCTCGCCGCAAGGCGCTGGTTCATCGCGCTGCTGTGCTTCGTCGTCAATCCGGCCGCGCTGATCTACATGCTCCTGAGCACCGGCGTCGCCTGCTGAATGCTCTACCCGGCGCGGCGGAAGATCTCGGCCGCCGCTCGGTGGAATCCGTCCGGAAGGCCCGCCGCAGCGAACGTCGCCGCGATCTCCTCCATCTCCCCGATCCAGCGCCAGCCCTTTGCTTCGGCCGACCGTGTGGCGCGGGCCCAGGCTTCCTCGAGCTCAGGCAAAGAGATCCGCCACTCGCCGATGAGCTGACGCTCGACGCCTTCGGCGTCGGCGACGGCGCGAATCGCGAGCAGCAACGCCGCCGTCCCCTTCGTCCAGGCGGCGTACGTCATCTTGAGCGCCGAGGCGTCGCCCACGGTGCCGGAGATTGCGCGTGCGTCGACAGTCGTTCCCTCGAAAAGCTCCGCAACCGTGCCCGCGTTCGGGCCGGAGAGGTACAGGCGCGTCGTCCCGACTCGCCGCGGTGCCGGTCCGATGATTCCGCCGTCGACGAAACTCGATCTCAGCTCCGTGGAGATCGCGCGGGCAGTCGCTGGTGCGATCGCGTTGCAGTCGACGAAGATCGCACCGGTGCCCGCGACGGAGCGCGCCACGTCTCTCGCCGCGTGAGGCGGGCAGACGCTGACGATCACCTCGCTGCGGCTCGCGATCGCCTCCACGACCTCGACGTCCCGTAGATCGGCTTCCGCCGCGCGGCGCACGGTTGCCTCACTTCGGCCGATCGAGGCCCAGAGGACCTCGTGGCCGCGCTCACGCAGCGCACGACCGAGTGCGGCTCCCATCTCGCCGGGATGAAGGAGTCCAACCGTCGCGCCCGCCACGGCGGGACTATCCCACCGTCAGCGGATTCGAGTACCGGCGTCGCCCGCCAATGCCGGTTCGAGCGCGTCGAAGCTCGTGATGAGCGTCTCGCCCCCGAAGGTGAGGGCGGCTTCGACCTTCGGACGCATCGAGCCCTCGGCGAGCTCCGGCAAGAGCTGCTCGGCCTCGGCCGCGGTGAGCTGCCGGATCTCCTCCTGATCCGCCGCGCCGAAGCTGCGGTAGACGGCGGGCACTTCCGTGAGGATGATCAGGCGCTCCGCCTCGAGTCCGCGCGCGAGCAGAGCGGAAGCACTGTCCTTGTCGATCACAGCGTCGACGCCGGCAAGCCGGTCGCCGCGACGAACGACCGGGATGCCACCGCCGCCGCAGGCGATCACGACCGCATTTCCGTCGGCGAGTAGGCGGATCACCTCCAGTTCCACGATCTCGAGCGGCGTGGGGGAAGGGACGACGCGACGGTGACCGCGATTCGAGTCGGACACGATCGCCCAGCCTCGTTCGCGCTCGAGTCGCTCTCCGTCCTCGGAGGAGTAGAAGGGGCCGATCGGTTTCGTCGGCCGGTCGAACGCCGGGTCCTCGGCGGCGACGCGAACGTGGGTGATGACGCAGGCTGGCTCGCGCCCTTTGAGCGCCGGCCGCAGCTCCACGGAGATCAGGGCACCGATCTCAGCTTGTGTCTGGGCGACCGCGAGCCACAGCGGGAGCGGCGGCGCTTCCTCGGCGGCACGCTCCTGGCGCAGCAGCTCGTTGCCGACCTGCGGCCCGTTTCCGTGCGTGATCACGAGGCTCGGCTCGTCGAGCAACGGCCGCAACGCGGTGACGGCCCTGCGGAGGTTCGCAAGCTGTTCCGCCGCCGTCCCTCGTTCGCCGGCCCTGATCAGCGCATTACCGCCGAGGGCGACGACGGTGCTCACACGAGCGCTGTTTCCAGCAGGCCCTTCTCGGCGAGCACGTCCTTCAGCGTCGGCTCGCCCATCTCCTGGAGCTTGTACGTCACGCGCAGCGCGGGCCTGTCCAGGTCGATGAGCCGGCGCAGGTCGATCGGCGTCCCGATCAGCACCAGGTCGGCATCGCAGCGCTGGATCGTCTCGCGCAGGTCCTGCATCTGCCGTTTCCCGTAGCCCATCGCCGGGAGGAGCGCGCCCACGTGCGGGTAGCGCTCGAACGCCTCGGCGATCGAGCCGACCGCACAGGAGCGGGGATCGATCAGCTCGGCGGCTCCGTACTGCTTCGCCGCGAGCACTGCGGCGCCGTAGGTCATCTCACCGTGCGTGAGCGTCGGCCCGTCCTCCACGGCGAGCACGCGCTTCCCCCTGATCTCCCGGCCGTCACCCTCTACGTGGAACGGCGAGGCCGCGAGAATGACCCGGGCGTCCTTGGTGTATTCGTGAATCGAGTCGAGCACGGCGTCGATTCCCTCCTGCGGCGCGCTATCGACCTTGTTCACGACGCAGACGTCGGCCATGCGCAGGTTCGTCTCGCCCGGGTGGTAGCGGAGCTCGTGTCCAGGCCGATGCGGATCGACGACGACGACGTGCAGGTCCGGCCTGATGAACGGGGTGTCGTTGTTGCCGCCGTCCCAGAGGATGACGTTGGCCTCCCTTTCGGCGGCGCGCAGGATGCGCTCGTAGTCGATCCCCGCGAAGACGAGGTTCCCTTCTGCGATGTGCGGCTCGTATTCCTCGCGCTCTTCGATCGTGGCGTCCGCGGTGTCGAGATCCTCGTAGCGCTCGAAGCGCTGGACGGCCTGCTTCGTCAGATCGCCGTACGGCATCGGATGGCGCAGGACAGCCACCCGCTTGCCGGCCTCGCGGAAGAGGGTTGCGATGTGACGCGTCGTCTGGCTCTTTCCGGAGCCCGTGCGCACCGCGCAGATCGCGACCGTGGGTTTGGTCGCCGGCAGCATCGTGTGACGCGGCGAGATCAGGTGGTACGACGCCCCCGCAGCGAGTGCACGCGAGCCGATGTGCATGACGTGCTCGTGTGTGACGTCGGAGTAGGCGAACACCACCGAGTCGATCTCGTGCTCGCGGACGAGCTCTTCGAGGGCGGCCTCGGGCAGGATCGGAATTCCGTCCGGATACAACGACCCCGCCAGGTCAGCGGGGTAACGGCGTCCGTCGATGTTCGGGATCTGCGTCGCGGTGAATGCGACGACCTCGTATTCCGGACGATCACGGTAGACGAGGTTGAAGTTGTGGAAATCGCGGCCGGCGGCCCCCGCGATCAGGACTCGCGTCCTCGCCATGCATAGAGCTTATGCATGGCTGCAGGACGGCGCGAAAGCTGCGCTTTCGCGCCGTTTTGGGTACGGCCGCTTCGCGGCTCAACGCGCGCGGGCGAAGCCCGCGCGCTCCTTGGGCCGTGGTAGGCGGCTGGAGTGGTCCGTCGGCGGTGGGGCGGGGACGCTGCAAGCGCCACTGCCCGCGCGGCGGCGACCCTTCGCCGACCGCGCCCCTTTAGAGTGCGCGGGCTCAGCCCGCGCACGTTCCCCGCGAAGCGGCGGACAATGACCTAGCGAAAGCCTTAGCTTTCGCTAGGTGAGCACCTCTTTGACCCGCTCTGCTACTGCCTCCATCTCCAGGGTGGAGCCCGTCACCTCTTTGAGCATCTCCTCGGCCCGCATCTTCTGGCCTTCGGCCCAGAGCTCCCGGAGGAGCGAGCCGGCATTCGGGGTGGCGAACCACCTCGTGCCGAACTTCTCCTTCAGGTACGCCCGTAGCTGGGCCTCGAAAGCCCAGGAGCGCAGGTACGAGGAGACGTAGAAGCCCGAGTCGATGTCGGCGAGGTAGTTGGCCGGAGTGACGTCGATCTTGAGCGCGTCCGACAGCAGCTCGGCGTAACGGGTTCGCATCGTCGTGACGTCCTCGGCGGCGTGGAACTCGAGCTCGTAGAGGATCTTGGCCGCGTACCGCCGCACGAAATAGAGCAGTCCCGTCGCGCCCTCGACCGCGTACTCGTTCGGACGCGGAAAATCGAGTCGCCGCGTCAGCCACGCCGGCTCGTCCGTCAGATGCTGAAGCAGCATCGCCCAGCCCTCCGTGACCGCGTTGTCGCCGAGGCGCTTCTCCTCCATCGAGAGATCGCGCGAGGTGTGCGCGAAGTGCTCGGTGTGCCCGCCCTCGTGGAAGAGCGCGCGCCAGTCGTCCGGCCCCCCGATCGGCTGGATGACGAGGACGATGCGGTCGGGTACCTCGATCGGCGCACAGAAGGCACGCGGACTCTTGTTCGGGCGCTCGTCGAGATCGAGCGTGACGTTCTCCTGCGCCTTCAGATCGATGCCGAGGTCGGCGAGCGTGCTCTCGAGCGCCGGCACCATCTTGTCGGCAGGGAACATCGGATCCCATTCGGGCGCGCGGAAGAGCCGTGGCACGTCCCACCGCTCGGCGTCCGAGAGCGAGACGCCGACACGTGCCCGGAAGAGCTTGTCCGCGGAGTCCTCGTAGAGCTGTTGCGTCGAGTCGAGAAAGTGGCGGCACTGCCCCGCGAGCTCGTCGAGCGCCGACGAAGGAAGCGCCTTGCGGTAGAGCTCGAGGTAGTTCGCGAAGCCGAGATCGCGCGCGCCTTGCTGGACGACTCGGGCCGCGTCGAGGTGCAGCGGGTTCATGTGCTCGTCGAGGATGTCGTTGGCGCGGGCGTCGAGCTCGTGGCGCTTGTCGCGGTCGGGCTCGTTGGCGAGCGCCGGGCGCACCATTCGGTACGGGATCTCCTCGCCGTTCACGGCGACCTGGAGCTCCGATTCGAGCTCGGCGAGCTTCTCGGCGTGGTCGCGGGTCAGATCGCCGAAGTACCCCTCGCAGGCGAACCGCCAGAGCTCGCGGAGGCGCGCGCCGCCGTTCACCGCGAGACCGATCGACTGCGCCTGCTCGAGCTCGGTCAGGTTCGCGTGGCGTTCGTAGATCGGCGCGAGGTCGAAGCTCTCCTTCAGCCCGGCGTAGTGGAGGTAGAACTCCTCGTCCAACTCCGCGATGAACCGGTCGGCCTGCTCGCGGTAGGCGTCGAGCTCCCGGTCGGAGGGCGGGGCCGGAGGCATGGGTTTCCTAAGGCGCAGCCGCGGCGGCGCCGCCAAGAGGCCGTGCGCGCTTCGCGCGCGCGGCCGTCTTAACCAGCATCTTGGGTCGCCCCGCTCGTCGGCTTGACGTGCATCCGCCTAGGATACGCGCAGCGTGCAGGAGATCCGTCTCAAGACCGACCGCCGCACCCAGCTCGTGGACATCACGAAGCGGGTGCAGGAAGCGCTCGACCAGACGAACGGAGCCGCGGCGGCGCTCGTCTACGTCCCGCACACGACCGCCGGTGTCACGATCAACGAGCACGCCGATCCAGCCGTCGCCCAGGATCTCGAGAGCGCGCTCGAACGGGTCGTCGACGACCAGTGGGAGTGGCGCCACGTGGAGGATCCCGACGGGCCGAATGCCCCGTCGCACATCCGCGCGTCACTGATGAGCCCGCAGATCCTCGTCCCCCTCGACGACGGCAAGCTCGCCCTCGGCACGTGGCAGGGGATCTTCTTCTGCGAGTTCGACGGGCCTCGCGAGCGCAAGGTCTACGTCACAGCGCTGAGCTAGCGCGAAAGCTGCGCTTTCGCGCTAGGAGAAGGTAGGCCGCTTCGCGGGAAAGAGTGCGCGGGCCGAGCCCGCGCACTCTTTCGGGCACGGCTGGGCAACTGGAATGGTCCGCGGGCGGTGGCGCTTCGCGTCCCCGCCCGCGTGAGTTCGCCTCCTAGTGCAGCTTCGCCCGCACTAGCTTCCGGCTTTGTCGATGGTGCTGCTCGTCGCCCTAACGACGCCACGATCCAGGCCCCGGGCAGCTGCGGGAGCGTCCATTCCGGCCGATCGTATCCCCGGCGCTACGCTGCTACGCGATGGCAGCGCCGGTGGCGAAGGACCAGGAGCTCGAGCTCACGATCGACTCGCTCGCCTACGGGGGGAACGGCGTCGCGCGCCTCGACGGCTTCGTCGTGTTCGTCCGGCGCGGCCTGCCGGGCGACACCGTCCGCGCTCGCGTGACGAAGGTGCAGCGCCGGCACGCCGAGGCGCTGGCGACCGAGGTGTTGCATCCGGGACCGTCGCGCGTCGACGCGCCGTGCGCGCACTATCCGGCGTGCGGCGGCTGCCGCTTCCAGGATCTTGCTTACGAGGCACAGGCCGCGGCGAAGGAATCGCAGGTCGTGGACGCGCTGCGCCGCATCGGGGGGATTGCGGAGCCGCCGCTCGAACCGATCCTTCCCGCCGCCGCAGTCTTCCACTACCGCAACAAGCTCGAGTATTCGTTCACGCAGCTCGAGGACGGGCCGACGCTCGGTTTCCACAAGGCGGGTCGCTGGGACGAGGTGCTCGAGATCGAGCGCTGCTGGCTGACGACCGACCTCGGCAACGCGATCCGCAATGCGGTGCGCGAGTGGGCTCGGGGAGACAGGCTCGTCGCCTACGACCAGGCGGAGCAGACCGGGTATCTCCGGCATCTCGTCGTCCGCGAAGGGCGAAACACCGGGCAGGCGCTCGTCCAGCTCGTCACCGGCGCCGGCGAGAAGTTCGACACCGGCGGGTTCGTCGACCTGTTGCGGGAGTTCCCCGAGGTGCGCTCGATCCACTGGTCGGTCAACGAGTCGCCGGCCGAGGTGACGAACCTCCCGACAAAGCTGCTCTGGGGCGAGGAGGCGATCGAGGAGGAGCTCTGCGGCCTGCGCTTCCGCGTGCGGCCGAACGCCTTCCTCCAGACGAACACCGCCATGGCGGAGCGGTTGTACGGGCTGGCCCGGGAGTTCGCCGGGCTGACCGGGAATCAGACGGTCTACGACCTCTACTGCGGAATCGGAACGATCGGGCTCGTGCTCGCGCGGGACGCGCTGACGGTGTGGGGGATCGACGTGTCGGAGGAGTCGATCGCGTGCGCGCTCGAGAACGCGGACCTGAACGGGATCGGCAACGCGGCCTACTTCGCGGGCAACGTCGGCCAGTCGATCGCAGAGCTGCACGAGCGCAGCGGCGATCCCGACGTCGTCGTCGTCGACCCTCCGCGCGCCGGTCTGGCGGGCAAAGCGCTCAAGCGACTGGGTGAGATCGGCGCGCCGCGGATCGTGTACGTCAGCTGCAACCCGACGACGCTCGCCGGCGACGTGAAACGTCTTCGGAGCGACTACGGCTACGACCTACGTCGCGCGAGACCGGTGGACATGTTCCCGCACACGCCGCACGTCGAGACCGTGGCGTTGCTGGAGCGCACGGCGGCGTAGCTCAACTAGCTAGGAGGGCTTGGCGAAACACAGTCTGTGCCGTCGGGCCGCGCTGCTCGCCCCGTGGCGGCGTCCTCAGTCGCGCCAATAGCTTTGGCTGTTGACGCTCCCTGCGTCCTTGCCACGGAACGACCATCGCACCCCGACGACGAGCGGCGTTCCGCCAAGCCCTCCTAGGCATGAATGACCGCTTCGCGTGGGCGCGGGTCGGCCGGAAACGTGACGTGCTCGCCGCGCGCGATGCGCGTCGCCGTCCATGCGGCGACGGCCGCGTCGAGGATGTCGTGGGCGGCGACAAGCCCGGCGTCGAGGCGTTCCGGGATCTTGATCCCCGCGCGGCGAAGGAGCCGCAGCCGTTCGCGATGGCCGTTCCACGTTCGCTTCCCGAACGCGAGCGGCCCACCCGCGAGCACCGCGAACGAAACCTCCGGATGGACCTCGCGCACGCGCGGGTCCCGGACGCGGTCGACATCCAGAATCGCCGTCCGCAGCGCCCAGCCTTGTGCCGAGGTGCTCGGAGCGATCGCCCGCGCGTCTTTGTACGTCCGCACCTCCAGCGCGACCCGTGACGGCGTGAAGAAGATGCTCGAGCGTCTCGCCCCGACGGCGGCACGCGCCTCGAGATCGGCCCGCCGCCTCGCACCCGGTTCGGGCAGGCCGATCGGAATGTCGACGCCGACCACGACCGCGTCGGCGAACCGCTCCAGCAGCGCGGGGAAGCGCCGCTCCAGGACGGCGTCCGCGAACCGGCCTTGCTCGAGCGCGACCGCAATCCAGCCGCCGCGCGCTGCGTCAACGCCGAGCGTTAGCACCTGGACGGATACGGACCCAGATCAGGTCGCCGTTCGCAAGCAGGAAGCTGAATGCCAGCAGCGGCAGAGCCGGCAGACCGCCGCGCCAGGCCGCGGCGAGGGCGAGCGTCCCCCCGAACGACAGCGTCATCAGCAGCCACGTCAGTCCCGGCCGCAGCGCAAACCGCGCGGCCGCGGCGAGGAACAGCGCGAAGAAGAGGAGATCCGGTAGGCCGAGATTGGCCTCGCCGCTTCCTCCGGGAATCGGAAAGGCAAACGAGAACGTCGTGAACACCTGCTCGTGCTCCTTCACGATCACATTGGTGGGCCCCTGCGGGGCGAACACCGAGTACGCATCGACCCAGGGGATGATCAGCGCGACGAGCACGACCCAGCTGAGGGTCTCGAAGTAGCCGAGGAACCAGAAGCCGACCGCGGTGACCCCGAAGAGCTTGCAGAAGTTCTCGGGCGTGCTCCAACCGACGAGGTGGAACAGGAGCGCCAGCAGTGCGAGCGAGACCGCCGCCGCGATCGTCCAACGCCGCGCCCGGAGCGGCAGCACCAGCCAGACGAGCGCGAAGGAGGCCGGGATCAGCACCGTTGAAGGCGTTCCAAAACTGGGTCTTGGCCGGAGCCTCGTCGAGCGATGCATCGATGTCGGGCACGACCAGGGCCTGCACGGTCGCCGTGAAGCGCTGGAGCTCGCCCGGCTTGTACTCCACAGTATCCGCGAGCGGGAAGTCGATCGAGTTCAAGAACTCGACGGCATTCTCGCCCATCGGCACAACGAGCTTCGGCTGAACGATGTGGAGCTCACGCGTGAGGAACGTCCGCGACTCGTCCTCGCTCCCGTCGGCGAACTTCAGACAGTTCGTCCCGTAGACGGCCATTGGATCGACGTGCAGGCGCTGCAGTGACTTCAGGATCGCCTTGCCGGCTCGGCCGAAGAACGCGACGCCCTCCTGCACCTCGGACGGCTGCGGTTGGTACTTGAGCAGCATCACGTCGGCGAGCGGATGGCCGGAGCCGACGACGGGCACACGGGGCCCGCCCGCCTGCGCCACCTCGTGAGCCAGCTCGTTGACCTCGACAATGGCCTTCTGGAGGTACTTCTCGTAGATCTCGTCTGTCGCAGGCACCGGTTAGAGACTTCTCCTCTACCGGACCCGTTCCTTGGCCTGGGCCATCCACTTGAGGGACTGGAGGTAGACGAGCGATCTCGGCCGGCGCAGAACCTGGGCCGAGCGGAGGCTGAGGAGGAACTCCTCCGGCCCCTCGAAGGCCCGCATTCTCACGGCTCCCGTGCCCACGCCCTGGAGGACGTGAGCGTCGGAGCCGGCTCCCATCGTGAGGTTGTACTTGCGCGCGAACCGCAGCGCCTCCTCGTTGTAGGCCTCGAACAGGAGTCGCGCGTTGTAGACCTCGAAGACGTCGATGTCCGCGAGGTGGCGCTGGAGGGTGGCCGGATCGGCGATCGAGTGCAGGCGGTCGAAGGGGTGGGGCAGATAGACGAGCCCGCCCTGCTCCTTGATCGCGGCGACGGTGTCCGCGAAGGACATCCCGCGCGGAATCTCGTCGCGCAAGAACAGCCCGATCACCTCGCCCTGGCCGTCCGTCTTCACCTCCTCACCGGGGATCACGACGAGGTCGTGGTCGCGTGCGAGCTCAGCGGTCTCGAGCGCGCCGCCGAAGGTGTTGTGGTCGGTGACCGCGATGGCGCCGAGGCCGTTCGCCTCGGCGTACATGATCAGATCGGCGGGATCCACGGCACAGTCGTGCGACCAGCTCGTGTGCATGTGCAGGTCGCAGAGGATCCAGTCGCGGCCCGCGAGCGGCTCGGCCTCGCGCCGATCGCCGCTGCGGCGCCGCTTGGCGAGCGAGCGGTACAGCTCGTCGAGCTCGTGCGCGACGGTGGCAAAGCTTTGTTCTCCCGCTTCGGCGCGGGCGCGCTCGGCTCTGCGCGTTCGGTAATCGGCGTTCTCTGCCATGCGAGCTGCCTCCGCGCCGGCGAGCTCCGGTTGTTGGTGGAGGCCGGGTGGGGAGACGATCGCGCACCCTGAGGCGGCCGCCTCGAGGCGCACCCGTCGCAGGCCGGCGATGGCCGGAACGAAGACGCTCGCCTCGCCGAGCAGCGGTGCGCGCGACGCTCCGTCCCGCGCTGTGCGCACGTGCACGCGGTCGCGCAGCGTGCGCGAGATCGTCGGCCGCCCGGTCAGCGGCTTCGTCCGGAGGAGGACGAGCTCCCAGCCGGGCACGGCGGCGACCTCGTGCAGGACGCCGCGCCCGAGGGCGCGCTCGTTCGGCCGCCACTCGAGCACGATCAGCTTTCGCTTGCGGCGCGGACGGAACAGCTCGAGGTCGACGCCCTCCGACAGCACCTGGTAGTGCCCGGGGAAGCGGACGCCGGCGGCGTCAGCGGTCTCCTCGCTCGTCGCGACGAGCGCATCGAGGCGACCCAGAAGCCTGTCGCGTTGCGCGCGGCCCGGCGGATATCCGAGCCGCTCGGCCGAGAGGAAGGTGGCAACCGTCAGCGCCTGTGCGTCGCGGAGCGCGAGGTAGGAGAGCGACGGCAACCCGGGCTCGAAGCCGTGCACGACGTCGAAGCGGCCCAGGGCCAGAGCGAGCGCGAGGTTCGCGCGCGCGCCCACGGGAACGCCGATCCGGCTTCGGCGCGAGATCGGCACCGCGGGGCCGAGCGCGACCACCTCGGCGTCGAGGCCGTCGAGCAGGGCCCGGCGTCCCGCGGCCAGATCCCGCGCGCGATTCGACGACGCCAGCACCGTCACCGAGTGTCCGAGCACGCGCAGTTCCTGCGCGATCCCCGCCACGTGCTCGTTCACGTCGTGCGGCTGCGACCAGGCGAAGGGCGTGACGAGGCAGATCCGAAGCGCCATCCTCGTCCGAGTGTAGAGCGGGGCCTAGGGAAGAGAGAGGACCCAGCCGGCGATCCGGCCGGGTCCTCCAGTCTCAGCGGTCGTATGGCTGGTTGAAGTTGCCAGGTGCTCGGACCGCAATCACATGGCTGACCCGCGGTGGGTCTGCCTGGATCGAGAGATAGAGCAGCTGGTTGTCGTTCGAGAACCACGGGCCCGTGGCCTCGTCCGGCGTCGACCAGAGGAGGATCATGCTGTCGCTGCCCTCCTGATTGCGCGGCAAGACCCAGCCTTGGTTGACCCCACCGGTGGAGGGGTTGTTGCGGAAGTCGCTTCCGCTGTGGTCCTCCATGATCAAAAGATCGCCGGCATCGGTGAAGCGCAGATTGTCCGGCCGTCCAAGGCGGGCCCAATCGCCCTCCACGACGACACGGCCGAAGACGACTCCGTCGTTGCCCAGCTGATCCAGCGCCCAGATCCGGCCGGGGTCCGCGCCTACACCGGATTCGGCGAAGTAGACGGCGTTGCCACCGCGCGTGCTCGAGCTTCCGGTCGCGACCATCCCTTCCGCCTTGTTGAACCCCCAGATGCTCGGTTGGTAGCCCCTGGAACGCATGTCCGAGTCCGGGTCAAGGCGATTCAGCGGACCGATCCACGTCCCCGTCATCGTCGCGTGATTGAAGGCCAGCCCATAGAGCTCGCCGGTCGTCAAGTCACGCTGGTTGTCGGGGACGAACCGGTAGACGAAGCGCGCGTCGCCGCGGTCGTCGGTGAGGTACCAGGAGCCGGACGCGAACGTCTCCTGCTCATGGCTGAACCACCCCATGCCGGTCAGGCGCTTCTCGGCGCCTGTTGCGGGATCGATCTCCCAGACCCATCCGGACAGCTTGTCCGGATCGTGGATGAACGGGAACTCCTCATTCGTGAGGAACGTCTTCCACGGCGTGACCGCAGATGCGCAGAGGTCGTGCAAGCCCGTGGTGATGAGCTCGGCGTTCGTGAGCGTCGTTCCGTCGTTCGCGAGCGTCAACCGTGAGATCGAGCCCCATCCGTCGGAGTCGTCGTCGCCCGGTGTCTGCTCGTCGACGTGACACTTGCTGGCGTCCCCGGTGAACTCCGTTCCCCCGCGTGGATCGGTCAGCTCGTGCTGGACGATCAGCCAGGTCTCGCCGCGCGGTCCCTGGAACAGCGCTTTCCCGTCGGGATCTTCCGGCATCACCACGGACGCGCCACTTTCCGTGGATCGCTCCGGCGTCGAACATGACGTTGCAATGTTCGTGTAGCTGTAGCCGGTCGGCAGATTGAGAATCCCTGCCGGGTCAGGCTGCGGCGGGCCGATCGCTGCCGCGGCGCTCGAGGCTGCAAAGGCCATCGCGGCGAACAACGCCGCAAGCGTCGCGAAGAGTGCAGTGCGACCGCTCACGTCTCTCCCCTCCCCTTGGTCGAAGACCAGAGGATTCTATGGCCTTCGACCCGAGAGAGGGAAGATTAGGAAACGACGGGCGTGCTCTCCTTCGCCGCCGTGCGCGCGTTGTCCCGGATGAACTTCTCCGTCGCCTCGTAGGCCTCGTCGTCCGGAACCTGCTTCGGGGGCGACTTCATCAGGTAGGAGCTCGGCCCTTCGAGCCCGCCTGCGACGCCGTTGTTCAGCGCCAGCTTCGCGAGCCGCACCGCGTCGATCACGATGCCGGCCGAGTTCGGCGAGTCCCAGACCTCGAGCTTGAGTTCGACGTTGAGCGGAACGTCGCCGAAGGACGAGCCTTCCATCCGGATGTACGCCCACTTGCGGTCCGTCAGCCACGGCACGTAGTCCGACGGCCCGACGTGGACGTTCTTCTCGCCGAGGTCGTAGTCGAGCATCGACGTGACGGCGTTTGTCTTGGAGATCTTCTTCGACTCGAGGCGCTCGCGCTCGAGCATGTTGAGGAAGTCCGAGTTGCCGCCGACGTTCAGCTGCATCGTCTTGTCGAGCCGCACGCCGCGCTCGCGGAAGAGCGACGTGAGGACGCGGTGCGTAATTGTGGCGCCGACCTGTGACTTGATGTCGTCGCCGATGATCGGCAGACCCTTCTCCGCGAAGCGGCGCTGCCAGTACGACTCGCGCGCGATGAAGACGGGCATGCAGTTGACCATCGCGCAGCCGGCCTCGAGCACCTGCTCCGTGTACCACTTGGTCGCGGCCTCCGAGCCGACCGGGAGGTAGTTGACGACGACGTCGGTCTTCGTGTCCCGCAGGATCCCGACCACGTCTGCGGTCTCGCCGGGAGCCTTGGTGACGACCTGGGAGATGTACTTGCCGAGTCCGTCGTGGGTCATCCCGCGCGAGACCTTGATGCCGGTCTTCGGCACCTCCGCAAACTTGATCGTGTCGTTCGGGTGCGCCCAGATCGCCTCCGACAGGTCCTTGCCGACCTTGTCCGTCGTGACGTCGAACGCGGCCGTGAACTCGATGTCGCGGATGTGGTACCCGCCGAGATTCACGTGCATGAGGCCGGGGACGAACTGGTCGTCCGGCGCGTCCTTGTAGTACTCCACTCCCTGCAGCAGCGAATTGGCGCAGTTGCCGACTCCGACGAGTGCAACCCGGACGCGATCGTCCAGCCGTGCCTTCCCGTTCTGCGGCTTGCCGTTCTCTTGAGCCATTCCTAGGACCTCCTATCGCATTCCTGCTATGGCGGAAGATAGCAGGTTTGCGATACTAAACGGGCCCGGTGACCCCGCGACCCTGAACGAAGCGGCGGTACAGGTACAGGAGCAGGATCGCGCCCAGGAGCGCGAAGATCAGCCCTCCGGCGGTGCCGAGGAGGATGCGCGCGACGATCCCGCCGGTCAGTGAGCCGCCGAGGCCGAGGCCGATGGTCGCGTACCACGGCATCGGGTCGGGCCCGGGGAGTGCAAGCCTCGCGAGGCCACCCACGATGAAGCCCCAGACGATCAGGCTGATGATGAAGATCAGCATGGGCGGATTATCTGCGCCCGACCAGCTGCTTGCGGACGAAGAGGATCCGCTGCACCACGGTCAGCCAGGCGGTCGCGGTGAGCAGGTAGATCGCCCACTGCAGCGCGCCCCAGGGCGCGAGCACCAGTCCGGCCGTGATGACGACGACGCGCTCCGCCCGGGAGCCGAGACCCACGTCGCCGCGCAGGCCGAGCGCTTCCGCCTTCGCGCGCGTGTAGCTGACGAGGAACGAGCCGGCGACCGCTGCCACAGTGGCGCCGAGCGCAACTTGGTTTCCATGCCGCGAGAAGATCAGCGCGATCGCCCCGAGCATTGCGCCCTCGCCGACCCGGTCGGTGGTTGAGTCGAGGAAGGAGCCGAACGGCGTCGTCTTGCCACCTGCGCGAGCGAGAGCTCCGTCGAGGATGTCGAGCACCGACCCGAGGACGAAGACGAACGCCCCGACCCAGTAGAAGAGGAGCTCGTTGCGATCCTCGAAGAAGACGAGTACGGACGCGGCGAGGCAGAGCGAGACACCGGAGGTCGTGAGCGCGTTCGGAGTCACGCGCGTGCGCGCGAGACTCACGATCGAGCGCGATGCAAGCGTGCGTGCTCCGGTGGTGTAGCCCTGCTTGACCCGGTGCAGCACTGCGTCCTCTCTCATGTCCTTGCCCATCGCATTCCTGCTATGGGAAGACTACAGCAGGTTCGCGACGAAGCTGCGCACGCGCGCTTGCTGAGCGACGATCGCGAGCGCAACGACCCCGAGCGCGACGCCGGCAAGCACGTCGAGCCAGAAGTGGTTGCCCGTCGCCATCACGGCGAACCACACCCAGAGCGGCCAGAGCAACCAGAGGACCTTCCAGACCGGTCGGCGCACGACCGAGGCCAGGACCACGCCGACGATCAGTGCGTCGGCGGCGTGCAGGCTCGGCATCGCCGCGTACGGATTGGACGCGAGCTCGACGAGGCCGCTGCCATGATTGAGCCCGCCGAACTGTCCGAGCGTGTCGGTGAATCCGATCGACGTGAAGAACCGCGGCGGTGCGGTCGGGAGGAAGACGTAGCCGATCAGGCCGAGGACGTTCGCCAGCAGGATCGTGTTGCGGAACCGGGTGAACGCCTCGTTTCGCCGGAAGTACACCCACAGGAGCGCGAGCCCGATCACCGTGAACTCCGAGTTCCAGTACGTCCACGAGACGAGCGCTTCAAGGAAGCGCGACGACTGCGTCCACCCCTGCAACGTGAGCTCCCCGAGCCCCGCCATCCGCTGCTCGATGTCGATCACCTTCCAGCCGTTGGCGAACGCGCGCGTCGGATCGCGGTCGGCCACGCCCCGTGCCACCTGGTACGCGAGCAGGAATCCGAACCAGATCAGCACCTGGCGGGCGAAATCCGCGTATCCACGCGGCAAATAGCGCCTTCCGGCGGCAATGGCAGCGGTCATGGCCTGTCGATTTTAAACGCGGGACCTGTCGCTCATCATCCCGCTACTGGGTGTTATCCGCCTATTTGCGACATCGAACGCGATGCCCGGACGAAACCTGGGTCGTTGATTCTGTGTTTCAACTCCTTGTGACGCACCGCGAAACGCAGGAGCGAGACGAGCTCGTCGTCGGTCGCGCCTGCGCGGAGCGGCGTCTTCAGGTCCCACTCCCGTCGTGAGAACAGACACGTGCGGAGCTGACCGTCGGCGGTGAGGCGGATGCGGTCGCAGCTCGAGCAGAACGGCTCGGAGACCGGGTTGACGAAGCCGAGCTCGCCGACGCCGTCGGCGAAGCGGAACCGGCGCGCGGTCGACGACGGCTTCGCGGGGATCTCGACCAACGGGCCGTGGCGCTCCTCGATGATCGCGCGGATCTCGCCGCCGGTGAGGACGTCGTCCTCCTTCCACGCCTGGTCCGCATCGAGCGGCATGAACTCGATGAAGCGAACGGTGTAGGGCTTCCGCCGTGCCAGCTCGGCAAGTGCCGGGACCTCGGTCTCGGTGAATCCCTTCACCGCGACGCAGTTGACCTTGATTGGCCGGAGCTCGGGATGCCGCTCCGCCTCCTCGAGCCCGTGCAAGACTGCATCGAGCGCGTCGCGGCGCGCGATCTCCGCGAAGCGGACGTGATTGAGCGTGTCGAGGGAGACGTTGATTCGCCGGAGTCCCGCCTCGACGAGCGGCGCCGCGAACCGGTCGAGCAGAACACCGTTCGTCGTCAGCGACAGATCTCGCACGCCGTCGATCCCGGAAAGCATTCCCACGAGCACCGGCAGGTCGCGCCGGACGAGCGGCTCGCCGCCGGTGAGCCTGACCTCGTCGACACCGAGTCGCGCGAGCACCTCGACGAGGCGCGTGATCTCCTCGAAGCTCAAGATCTCCTCGCGGCCGAGCCACTGCAGGCCCTCGGCCGGCATGCAATACGTGCAGCGGAAGTTGCACTTGTCCGTGACGGAGACGCGCACCGACTTGATCTCCCGCCCCCACGAGTCGCGCAGCGGTTCCACCATGCGAGCTTAGCCAAGATGCTAGGCGTTCAACGACCGTCGGTGTCTGTGCAAGCGGGTGTTAGACGGTCGCGCGAGCGAAGCCCGCACGACCTCTCTGCGGCGCCGCCGAGTCGGCGCCTTGAAGGTTTCGCGCCGCAATCCAGATGGAAAATCGCGGCTAATCGACCCTCTGGAAGGAGGATCACGAATGTCCACCAGCGACTGGGAGCAGGGAGGCGGGGAGTCCGGCGGCGGCGGTGAGTCCGGCGGCGGCGGCCAGGAAGGTGGAGGCGGCGGCCAGGAAGGCGGCGGCGGCGGAGGCGGCGGCGACGGCGGCATGGGTGGCGGCGGCGAAGAGGAAGGTGGTTCCGCCGCTTCCTAGAGGCCGGCCTTCGTAGGTCGACGTAGTGCGAAGGCGCCCTCGCGGGCGCCTTCGCGGCGTTCGGAGACAATCGCGCGGTGCAGGCGTTAGTCGCACTGCTCGCCGTTACGGCGATCTGGGGCGTGACGTTCGTCCAGGTCAAGGACGCCGTCGAGCTCTATCCCCTCTTCGCCTTCCTGGCCGTGCGGTTCGCGATCGCGACCGTGACGCTTGCGGGCCCCGCAGCCGCGCGTGTGCGCACGTTGGGACGCAACGGTTGGGCGTCGGGGGCGCTCCTCGGCCTCTTGCTGGCCGTGGGCTACGTGCTGCAGACCGCCGGCTTGCAGCGGACAACGGTCTCGAGCACCGGCTTCGTGACCGGGATGTACGTCGTGCTCACGCCGCTGATCGCCCTCCTGCTCTTCCGTTCCCGCATCGGACTCACAGCCTGGGCCGGCGTCGCGCTTGCCACAGTAGGACTCGCGATGCTCTCGGGCGTTCAGGCGGGTTCCGCGACCGGGGACCTGCTCGTGCTTGCAGGCGCGGCGGTGTACTCGCTGCAGATCGTGCTGATGGAGCGCTTCGCGCCGCGCTACGACGCGCTCGCGTTCACGCTCGTCGAGATGCTCGCGGCCTGTCTGGGTCTCGCCGTGGTCGCGCTCGCCCTCGGTGACCTCAGCGTTCCGCGCGGCTGGACCGTCTGGGGAGCCTTGCTCGTCACCGGCGTCTTCGCCAGTGCGCTCGCATTTCTCGTCCAGACATGGGCGCAGCGGCGGACGTCGGCGACCCGCACCGCCCTGGCGTTCACGATGGAACCTGTCTTCACGGCGCTCTTCGGTTACACCCTTGCGGACGACCGGCTCGGCGCACTCGGCTGGGGAGGGTGCGCGGTGATCATGACTGGAATCCTCCTCACGGAGCCGGCCGCGGCCGGCGCCCTCGTCAGGGCAACGTCAGCGAGTACGCGTAGATCGCCTCGTTGAACCGGCCTGCGCGGGGCGCGCGTGCCTGCGCGTGCACGCTCACGACGCGCTTCCCCGCGAAGACGGTCGCGACGTAGTCGCCGACCATCCGCCCCGACGCGGTCTGAGCGAGCCAGCCGAGCCGCATGCGCTGCGGGTTGAGCCGGCGCGGGCGCGACCACCGCGCACCCCCGCTCTTCGACGTGACGAGGTAGACGTCGAGCAGGCAGCTCGCTTCGGTGCAGTCGGCGGAGCTGAGCGCGTGGTACGTCAGCGCGAGGCGCGCCTTCGCACCTCGTGAGCTCGGATCGACCGCGAGGTCCGGCAGGACGAAGTCGGTCGCGGAGCGGAGCGGCCCGAGCGGAATGCGCTGCGGCGCGGTCCAGGCTCCGGGCGCCGTGGACTGGGACCAGACGATGTCGTCGGTCGCACAGCCCGAACGGAAGCGACAGTCGAACCAGGCCGCGTACACCGTGCCGGCGGCATCCACCGCGGCGCTGGGAAGGCTGAACGCGCGCAGCCGCCTGGGCTCGACGGGCCGGTGGTGGAACGCGAGCCCGGAAACGCGCTCCGGTGCGGAGAAGGACGCGCCGGCATCGCTCGAGCGCACCGCGTGCACGATCCCGTCCTCGAAGTAGACGACGACGAGCTCGCCGTTCGGCCGAACGACCGGCTGCACGCCCGGCGAGACGATGTTCGCGCTCACAGGCAACAGGACCGGGGGAGACCAGGTCCGTCCTCCGTCCGCCGAGCTCTGCACGGCGATGTGGCTGCCGAGATGCTCGGGGTCGGGATCGTGGGCGATGTCAGTGTAGGCGAGGTAGCAGCGTCCGCGGAGCGGGCTCGACCGTGCGTTGTCACACGTGATCCACTCCTTGTCGAGCGACGTCCCGGCGATCGGGTTCCGCGGATATGAGACCGCGACCGCCGGCGCCTCCCAGCTCAGGCCGTCGGTCGAACCACTGACGAGGAGGACGCTCTCGCCGCCGACCGTCGACAGCGTGGCGATCAGCCAGCGTGCGTGGAGGGCGTCGTAGGCGACGACCGGATCGCTGCCGCCGAGAATCTTCGGGAGGAGCCCTGATCGCCAGCTCCGGCCGCCGTCGGTGGAGGTCGAGAACCCGAGCGCGCCGGCGCCGCCGCCGAAGTAGCGGCCGACCTGGAAGGTGGCGACGACCTGCGAGCCGACGGCGACCGCGTCCGGCTCGACCTCGGTCGCGTGCTGCGCGCCTGGTGTCGAGGTCGTGTCCGCGCTGATCCGGACGAGCTTCGGCGGAGGCGGCTTGGCGGCAGCGGCCGTGCCGGAGGCGGCCACGACGAGCACCAGGGCGAGAGCCCCCAGAAAGGCCTTGCGCTGCCGGAAGAACTTGATACCATCCGGCTTAGATTTTCTCAGTAAACCCACGGAGGCGAATTCAAGTATGGCAAAGACTATCGGCATTGATCTCGGCACGACCAACAGCTGTATGGCCGTGCTCGAGGGCGGCGAGCCCACGGTCATCCCAAACGCCGAGGGCGGCCGCACCACGCCGTCCGTCGTCGCGTTCACCAAGGACGGCCAACGGCTCGTCGGCGCGCCCGCCCGGCGCCAGCAAGTGACGAACCCCGAGAACACGATCTTCTCGATCAAGCGCTTCATGGGCCGCAAGTGGGACGAGGTCTCGGAGGAGATGACGATCGTCCCGTACGCGGTCGACAAGGGCCCGAACGGCGACGCGCGCGTGAAGGCCGGCGGCAAGGAGTATGCGCCGCCGGAGATCAGCGCGATGATCCTCCAGAAGCTGAAGGCGGACGCCGAGGCCTATCTCGGCGAGCAGGTGACCGACGCGGTCATCACCGTTCCCGCCTACTTCAACAACGCGCAGCGTGAGGCGACGAAGGACTCGGGCCGCATCGCCGGTCTGAACGTCCTCCGGATCATCAACGAGCCGACCGCCGCGTCGCTTGCATACGGGCTCGACAAGGAAGGCGCCGATCAGACGATCCTCGTCTTCGACCTCGGCGGCGGCACGTTCGACGTGTCGATCCTCGAGCTCGGCGAAGGCGTCTTCGAGGTGAAGGCCACGAACGGCGACAACCATCTCGGCGGCGACAACTTCGACAAGGCGATCGTCGACTGGATGGTGTCCGAGTTCAAGCGGGACCAGGGGATCGACCTCGCCGCCGACCGGATGGCGCTCCAGCGCCTGTACGAGGCGGCCGAGAAGGCGAAGATCGAGCTGTCGTCCACGATGACGACGCAGATCAACCTCCCCTTCATCACGGCGACGCAGGAAGGCCCGAAGCACCTGGACCTCCAGCTCACGCGCGCGAAGCTCAACGAGCTGAGCGCCGATCTTCTGGGACGCACCGTCGGGCCGACGGAGCAGTGCCTCAAGGACGCCGGCATCGACAAGTCGAAGATCGACCACGTCGTCCTGGTCGGCGGAATGACGCGCATGCCCGCAGTCGTCGAACAGGTCAAGCAGCTGATCGGCAAGGACCCGCACAAGGGTGTCAACCCGGACGAGGTCGTCGCCGTCGGCGCAGCCATCCAGGCGGGCGTGCTCAAGGGCGAGGTGAAGGACATCCTCCTCCTCGACGTCACGCCGCTGTCGCTCGGCATCGAGACCAAGGGCGGCGTGTTCACGAGGCTGATCGAGCGGAACACGACCATCCCGACGAAGAAGTCCGAGACGTTCACGACCGCCGAGGACAACCAGCCCTCGGTCGAGATCCACGTCGCCCAGGGCGAGTCGGAGATGATCATGTTCAACAAGACGCTCGGCAAGTTCCAGCTCGTCGGGATCCCGCCGGCGCCGCGAGGGATGCCGCAGATCGAGGTCTCCTTCGACATCGACGCGAACGGGATCATCCACGTGCAGGCGAAGGACCTCGGGACCGGCAACCAGCAGCAGATCCGCATCGAAGGCGGCTCGGGCCTCAAGGAGGACGAGGTCCAGCAGATGATCCACGAGGCGGAGGCGCACGCCGACGAGGCGCGCCGTCTGCGCGAGGCCGCGGACACGAAGAACGCCGCCGAGCAGCTCGCGTACCAGACCGAGCGGTCGCTCAAGGACCATCGCTCGGCCCTGGACGAATCGGACGCCTCGACGATCGAGGGGCGGATCATGGAGCTGCGGCAGGCGCTCGAGGGCGACGACGTCGGCGACATCCGTGCAAAGACGGAGGCGCTCCAGGAGGCGTCCCACAAGCTGGCGGAGGCGGTGTACGCATCCGCACAGCAGCAGGCGACCGCACAGGCGGCAGCCGGTGACGGCGCCTCGACCTCCGACGACGAGGTCGTCGAAGAGGCCGACTACGAGGTCATCGACGAGGAGCAGGAGGCTCCGAAGGCGTAATGGGCGACGAGCGCCAGGTCACCGACGAGACGCAGGAAGCTGAGGAGGGTCTCGACGTCGAGGCCCTCCAGGCCGAGCGCGACCTGCTCTTCGACCGCCTGCAGCGGCTGGCCGCGGAGTTCGACAACTTCCGCAAGCGCAGCGCCCGCGAGCAGGCGGCGCTGAGCGAGCGCGCGAACGAGCGCCTCGTCAAGGAGCTGATTCCCGTCCTCGACGACCTCGGCCGCGCGCTCGAGGCGGCGGCGGAGCACGAAGAGGCGAAGCTGGAGGACGGCGTGCGTCTCGTGCACCGCTCGCTCTCCGAGCTGCTCACGAAGGAAGGGCTCGCCGAGATCGAGACGGACGGGAAGTTCGATCCGCACGTCCACGAGGCGCTCCTGTCCCAGCCTTCCGACGAGGAAGAGGGTTCAGTGATCGAGGTCGTCCAGAAGGGCTACAAGCTCGGCGACAAGGTCCTGCGCCCGGCGCGCGTCGTCGTGGCCGGGCCCCCGATCCACGAGGCCTAATGGCGACCCTGTACGACACGCTCGGGGTGAAGAAGGGCGCGTCGGCCGACGAGATCAAGAAGGCCTACCGCAAGCTCGCCGCCCAGTACCACCCGGACAGGAACCCCGGGGATGCCTCCGCGGAAGAGAGGTTCAAGGAGGTGCAGAACGCGTACGACGTGCTCTCCGACGCGGAGAAGCGCAAGCGCTACGACGCGTTCGGCGCCGACGGGCGCGGCGGTCCTCGAGGCTTCGATCCCCGCGATTTCAATTTCGGCGGTGGCGGCAACTTCACGATCAACGATCTCGGCGATCTGGGCGACCTGTTCGGCGGGCTGTTCGGCCGCGGCGGTACGCGGACACAGCGGCAGCAGCCCGAGCGCGGCGCCGACATCGAGGTCGAGGTGCGGCTGTCGTTCGAGGACTCGCTGCGCGGGCTCGAGACGAAAATTCCGGTGGAGGTGACGACGGCGTGCCGCGAGTGCGGCGGCACCGGCGCCGAGCCGGGGACGTCGCCGGTCATCTGTCCGCAGTGCAACGGCCGCGGCGTGATCGCGGAGAGCCAGGGGCTCTTCGCGCTCTCCGAGCCGTGTCCGCGCTGCCGCGGCAATGGGACCGTCGTCGAGAAGCCGTGCCAGAAGTGCAACGGTTCCGGCCGCGAGCGTCGAACGAAGCGCTACACGGTCAAGATCCCGGCCGGAGTCAAGGACGGCACCCGGATCCGGCTCAAGGGCAAGGGCGAGGTCGGTGCGAGCGGCGGGCCGACCGGCGACCTGTACGTCGTGACGCGCGTCGAGCCGTCGAAGCTGTTCCATCGCCGCGGCTCCGACCTCGTCGTCGACGTGCCGGTGACGTTTGCGGAGGCCGCGCTGGGCGCGACCGTCGAGGTTCCGACCCCCTACGGCGACCGCGTCTCGCTGAAGGTTCCCGCCGGGACGCAGGACGGCCGCCAGCTGCGCATTCGCGGTCACGGCGCGCCGAAGCTCGGCGGTAGCGGCAAGGGCGATCTGATCGCGCGCCTGCGCGTGACCGTTCCGAAGAAGCTGACGAAGAAGGAGCGCGAGGCGCTCGAGGAGCTCCAGAAGGCGTCGCGCGAGGATCCGAGGGAGGCGCTGTTTAACCGATGAAAATGCTGGCGCATTTTCATCGGATCTTTCGGCGTCAGGCGCGCGTTTCGGCGCCTATTGCGGGGATCATGTTGATGTTCTATGTCGCGGACGTTGTGCTCTTATTGATCGCGGAGGAGGACCGCGCCGGCGCCTGGGCTTTGTCGATGACGCTCATCCTCGTGGGGGTACTAACGGTGTTGGTGCTGCCCTTCTTCTTGCGGCTCACCCGGACGGGGGGACAGGGTCGTTGAAGCTCGCGGCTCTCATCCTCGTGAGCGTCGGCAGCGTCGGCCTCGTCGTCACGTTCGCGCTGATGCGGCGGAAGCTCGAGCAGTTGCGACGCCTGAAGGAGGGCGGAGAGTGATGGACGAGCGTCCGCGCTACATGATCTCCGTGGCGGCCGACCTCGTCGGCATGCATCCGCAGACGCTTCGGATCTACGAGAGCAAGAGGCTGATCCGGCCAAAGCGCACCGCCGGGAATACCCGCCTCTACTCGGAGGCCGACCTCGAGCGGTTGAGGCTGATCCAGCAGCTCACGAACGAGCTCGGTTTGAACCTCGCAGGGGTCGAACAGGTGCTCCGGCTCCAGGACGAGCTGACGCGGCTGCGAACGCGACTCGATCGCATGGAGCGAGAGATGCGCAAGGCGATCAACGAGGTGCACCGGCAGTACCGCCGCGACCTCGTCCCGTGGAAACCACCGGTCGATCTGATTCCGACGAGGCGCTAATGAACAGGCCCCGGTGTCGGACACCAGCCGTTCGAATCCGCCCGCATTGCGGGGCGTCACGCAGCCATGCCGGTCAGCGCGGTACTCGGACGCGTCCCCGCGGCCCACGGCCGGGTGTCAGACACCGTGACGAGAGTGTGACGCACGTTCCACAGGTGACATGGACTTCGCCAAGCTGACACTCAAGAGCCAGGAGGCCGTCGCCGCAGCGCAGGAGCTCACGCGCCGGATGGGGAATCCCGAGCTCTATCCGGAGCACCTCGTGCTCGCCTTGCTGGACCAGGAGCTGCCGCAGCAGCTCGTCCCGGACGCGGCCGCGCTGCGCGCACAGGCGGAAGCGACGTTGCGCGGAAAGCCGTCCGTCCAGGGCATGCAGCAGCAGCCGAACGTCTCGGCGGCGTTCGCGCGCGCGCTCGACGCGGCGGCGGACGAGGCACGCAGGATGGAGGACGACTACGTCTCGACCGAGCACCTCCTGCTCGCGCTCGACGTCGTCCCGCGCGACCAGCTCGAGGCGAAGATCACGGCCGTTCGCGGCGGGCAGCGCGTCACCTCCCAGGATCCCGAGGAGACGTATCAGGCACTGGAGAAGTTCGGACGCGACCTCACCGCCTCCGCGGAGGACGGCAAGCTCGACCCGGTCATCGGCCGCGACGAGGAGATCCGGCGCGTGATCCAGGTGCTCTCGCGACGGACGAAGAACAACCCCGTGCTGATCGGCGATCCCGGCGTCGGCAAGACGGCGATTGCGGAGGGTCTCGCACAGCGCATCGTCGCCGGCGACGTCCCGGAAGGGCTGAAGGGCAAGCGCGTGTGGGCGCTCGACATCGGCGCGCTCGTCGCGGGCTCGAAATACCGCGGCGAGTTCGAGGAGCGGCTGAAGGCCGTCCTCAACGAAATCAAGACCGCGGAGGGCCAGATCATCCTCTTCATCGACGAGCTGCACACGATCGTCGGCGCGGGAGCGGCCGAAGGCGCGGTCAGCGCCGGCAACCTGCTGAAGCCGATGCTCGCGCGCGGCGAGCTGCGCTGCATCGGCGCGACGACGCTCGACGAGTACCGCAAGCACATCGAGAAGGACGCCGCGCTCGAGCGGCGCTTCCAGCCGATCTTTGTCGGCGAGCCGTCGGTCGCGGACACGATCGCGATCCTGCGAGGACTGAAGGAGCGCTACGAGGCGCACCACGGTGTGCGCATCAGAGATGCCGCCCTCGTCGCCGCCGCCGTGCTCAGCGAGCGGTACATCACCGACCGCTACCTCCCGGACAAGGCGATCGACCTCGTCGACGAAGCTGCCTCGCGGCTGCGGATGGAGATCGACTCGAGTCCGGTCGAGCTCGACGAGGCCGACCGGCGCGTGCGCCAGCTCGAGATCGAGCTGGCCGCGATGGCGAAGGAGTCAAAGGCTGTCCGCGAGCCGGTCGAGCGGGAGCTCGCGGAGGCGAAGGAGCTACGCGACGGCCTCCAGGCACGCTGGGCGAAGGAGAAGGAGACGCTCGACCGAGTCAAGGAGATCACGCACCGCATCGACGAGCTGCGCATGGAGTACGAGCGCGCGGAACGCGCCGGCGACTTCAACCGCGCCGCCGAGATCCGCCACGGCGAGCTGCCGGCTCTGGAACGTGAGCTCGCCGAGCGCGACGGCGCGCAGCCGGAGAACGCGATGGTGAAGGAGGAGGTCGACGAGGACGACGTCGCCGCTGTCGTCGCACGCTGGACCGGCGTTCCGGTCGAGCGGCTCCTCGAGGGCGAGACGGAGAAGCTGATCCACATGGAGGAACGGCTGCACCAGCGCGTCGTCGGACAGGACGAAGCCGTCGAGGCGGTCGCGAACGCGCTCCGGCGCGCGCGCACCGGCCTACAGGATCCGAACCGACCGATCGGCTCGTTCGTGTTCCTCGGCCCGACCGGCGTCGGCAAGACGGAGCTTGCGCGCGCGCTCGCCGAGTTCATGTTCGACGACGAACGTGCGCTCGTCCGGCTCGACATGTCCGAGTACCAGGAGCGGCACACGGTCGCGCGCATGATCGGCGCGCCGCCGGGCTACGTCGGCTACGAGGAGGGCGGCCAGCTCACGGAAGCCGTGCGACGGCGTCCGTACTCGGTCGTGCTCCTCGACGAGATCGAGAAGGCCCACCACGAGGTCTTCGACGTGCTGTTGCAGATCCTCGACGACGGTCGGTTGACCGACGGACACGGCCGCACGGTCGACTTCCGAAACACCGTCCTGATCATGACCTCCAACCTGCGCTCCCCCGAGGAGATGCGCGCTGTCTTCCGCCCGGAGTTCCTGAACCGGATCGACGAGATCGTGGAGTTCAAGCAGCTCACGAAGGAACAGCTCGGCGAGATCGTCGAGCTCCAGCTCGAACGGCTCCGCGCGCGGCTCGCCGAGCGCGGGATCGAGCTCGAGCTCAGCGACGAGGCGAAGCAGGTGCTCGCGGAGGCCGGCTGGGATCCGACCTACGGCGCGCGTCCGCTCAAGCGCGCCCTCCAGCGCATGGTCGAGAACCCGCTTGCGCTGCGACTCCTCGAAGGCGAGTTCTCGGACGGCGACGCCGTGCGAGTCGACGCAGAGAATGGAGAGTTGGTCTTCGAGAAGGCGGGCGCAACCGAGCCCGTCGTGGCGTAGGCCCTGCCCCTTTTGAACATCTTGCGCTTCCCGGGAGCGTGGCTCCACGATGTCGCGCATGTTGCGCCGCGAGCTGCCGCTCGATCGTGAAACGGTCGATGGCATCATTCGGATGTTGATGGACATCAATGCCAAGCTCGATCGCCTGCTCGGCGAGGAGGAGGAGGGCGACGATGCCTGGGAAGATGAGTCCTGACGAGCGACGGCGCTACAAGGCGCAGAGGGCCGAGTGGGCCCGGAACCGCGCGGAGTTCGAAGCGATGTACGAGCGGCTGAAGACGCGGTGGCGTGAGGAGGACGAGAGGCGCGAGCGACGTCGCCGGCTTCTGCGGCGCCTGTTCCCGTTCCGGCGCCCCGTCTAAAACCTCGGCCGACCCTGGGCAGCGAGTGTTGGTGTTCGTGAGGGTTCCCTGAAAGGATCTGGACGTGGCGCTGTACCACGACGGCAACCGACGCCTTCAGGATCGCTTCGACACGCGGCGTCTCGCGGACCGCATCGAGGAGCGCATCGTTCGCGATCACATCGACGACGACGACAGGGACTTCATCGAGGCGAGGGACATGTTCTTCATCGCGACGGTCGACGCCGAGGGCCGGCCGCAGAGTTCCTACAAGGGCGGTGAGCCGGGTTTCGTCCGCGTCCTCGACGAGCGGACGATCGCCTTCCCGATCTACGACGGCAACGGGATGTATCTGACCGCGGGGAACCTGCTCGTCAACCCGAAGGTCGGTCTGCTCTTCATCGACTTCGAGGGGCGAAAGCGCATGCGGCTGAACGGAATCGCGTCGGTGGACGACGACGATCCGCTGCTTCCCGACTATCCCGAGGCGCAGCTCGTCGTCCGAGTAAGTGCGACGGAGGTGTTCCCGAACTGCCCGCGCTACATCCACCAGTACGAGCTCGTGTCGCGCTCGCGCTTCGTCCCGAAGACCGAGTGCGAGACGCCGGTGCCGCAGTGGAAGCGGAGCGAGTGGGCGCACGACGTGCTGCCGGAGAACGACCCCGCGAAGGATCCGTCGCGCGAGGTCATTCCGCGCGGTTGAGGCAGTGACCGGGGTCTCTCGACGCGAGCTGCTCCGGCGCGCGACGGTCTTGCTCGCGGGGGCGGCGGTTCTGGAGCGGCTGCCGAGAGCACTGCGTATGCAGGGTTGGCTCGAGAACGCATACGCCGCGGGGCCCAACGTCGTCCGGCAGACGATGAACGCGCTCGTCGCCTTCGTCGTGCCGGGGCGGGATCGTTACTCGCGCGCCCAGGGAACGAAGACGAAGACACCCGGTGGGATCGAGGCAGGCGCCACCGCGGCCCTCATCCGCACGTTGGACCGCTTTTTGCCATCGGATCCGCCCTTGTCCTCGGCCGCCGCGACGATCCTGAACGAGGTCGCGGCGAACGTCGCTCCCTCGGCGCGGCGCGGGAAGTTCGCGTCGACGTTCGCGAACCTCTCGTTCGCCCAGAAGGCGAAGGTCTTCGAGACGCTCGAGAGCATTCCGGGCGAGGAAGCGGGCTCGATCCGCTTCCTGGTCGGAAACCTTCCGGGCCTGACGGCGTTCCTCTCCTACTCCGAGGCGGGCGCATTCGACCGCCGGCGCCGACGCCTGCGCGGTCGACCGGTGGGCTGGCGGCTCACGCGCTACACCGGTGTCGCCGATGGACGGGCCGAGTTCAAGGGCTACTACCAGGGCAGGCGCGCGGCCGGACCCGATGCGTGACGTCATCGTCATCGGTGCGGGCGCCGGCGGCCCTGTCGTCGCCAAGGAGCTCGCCGCCCGGGGGCTCGACGTGCTCCTCCTCGAGGCGGGTCCGCGCTTCGCGCACAGCGAGCGCGAGTGGAGCCACTTCGAGAACGAGGTGAGCAATCCGGCCACCGGAATCTTCCGCTTTGGCCCAGGCGATGCCTCCAAGCCGCCGTGGCCTCGCGACCTTCCGCAGAACTGCTTCCTCTGGCAGACGGCGGGCGTGGGCGGCTCGACGCTTCACTACTTCGCCAACTCCCCGCGGGCGATGCCCGGCGCGTTCTCCGACTACGACGGCGCCGACGCGGACGCCTACGACCGCGCGCACCTCTTCCCGTTCGGCTACCGCGAGCTCGTGCCGTACTACGAGTGGGTGGAGCACACGCTGCCCGTCCAGACCGCGGCGATGGGGACGAAGGAGGTCCGCTTCCTCGACGCTGCCGCGAAGGTCGGCCTCCCCGTCCAGACGTCGAAGGACATCACGCGAGCGTCTTTCCGGCCTCAGGAGAACGCCATCCTTCAGCCACAGGGAACCGCAGGCCGCACGAGCGGCCGAAAGAAGCTGACGTACCCGCAGGCGCAAGGCTGCACGTTCTGCGGTTTCTGCATCCAGGGCTGCTTCGAGCCGCTGCGGTCGCCGGCGAACCTCAAGGCGAAGCGCTCGACCCAGGCGAGCTATGTCCCGATGGCGCTCACCGCCGGCCGCTGGGCACCTGGCGGCAAGGCCGTGACGCTCGTCGCGGACGCATTCGTAACCCGCATCGAGACGGAGCGGCGGGGGAGCGACGTCGCGGCGACCGGTGTCACGTGGCGCTCGGTCCGAAGCGGCGAAACGGCGAGGGAGGATGCGCAAGTTGTCGTCCTCGCCGCCGGCCCGATCGAGAGCCCTCGGCTCTGGCTCAACAGCGGCCTGCCGAACCCGAATGACCAGGCCGGCCGCGGGCTCACCGACCATTACCTCGATTACGTCGTCGGGCGGCTGCCGTCGTACACGGGCTCGAGCAAGGGGCCGGCGTCGGCAGCGCGCGCGGACTTCCCCGGGTACGGGAGCTTCGAGCAGGCCGGGGTGCCGCCGGGTATCCAGGCACAGGGACTCACGATCAGCGACGCCGGGATCGCCGGGTTCTACGACAACGGCGCGGGCGGTCGCCAAGGCGCCGACTCCGTTGGCAGGCTCGTCGGCTTGCGCCTGAAGCGCTTCGTCGAGCGCATTGACCGGCTGATCGTCGTGGGCGTGATCACCGACGACGATGTCATGCCTGAGAACCGGGTGACGCTCTCGACCGCGATGAGCCCCGACGCGCACGGTCCGGTCGCGCGGGTCGCGCTACGACGCCGCTCCGCGCGCACGCTCCGAAACCGGGAGTTCCTGGTGGCGCGCGCCGTTGAACTCCTGCGCGCGGCCGGAGCGCGGGAGATCGTCCGCCTGAACTGGCCGCCGATCTTGATCCACATCCACAGCGCCATGCGGATGGGCTCGAGCGACAGAGACTCGGTCCTCGACGCCGGCACGGAGGCCCGCTGGGTGAAGCGCCTCTTCGTCGCGGACAACTCGGCTCTCGCCAACGGGCTCGGAGGTCCCAACCCGACGCTCACGACGCAGGCGCTCGCGACGCGGACCGCGGAGAAGATCTTCGTCCGCTACTTCGGCGGCGACCCCTGGGTCGGCCGCGAGTCACCGGTGTCGTCGGTGGACGACACGGTGACCCGGGCGGTGCAAGAAGCGGCGTTCTAGACGAACGTGCGCATGGCGCGGATGAGGGCACCCGCGTAACGCATTCCCTCGGTGTCGGGCTCGCGGCCGAGGAAGCGCCACCTGCGCTGCTCGAACCACAAGCAGGCACGAAGCTCTTCCAGCGTTCGCGGCACGTCGCCGGTTCGCCGCCAGCGCGCGAACGCATCGCTCGCGAGCTCGCGGCACATCTCGGTGTCTCTCGGAGCGAACGTCACTGCGAATCGCGCGTAGTCGCTCCACTCGCCGTACGACGTCGGCAGGTCCCTCTCCCGTAGCTCCCCTGTCTGGATCTGTGCGGCGTACATCTCATACCTCCGAATACGCAAAGGGTCGCGTTGCCGCGACCCTTTGAGGAACGATTCGCCCGTCGACCTGCGGCTGGTCTCGGGGCGACTTGCTTCTGGTGCTTTCAGTGTGAGATGCCCGAAGTCCCTGGATCTTGCCGCGCTAGGCAAAAATCCCCCGACCGGGGTAGGAGCCAAAAAGGAAGGCCGCCCCTGCGGTGGACGGCCTTTTGTGTGTGTTCGCCGCGAGCCTGCGGCCGGCTGCGGCGGTTTTCTTGCGGCTAAGGACTGAGATGCCGCGCGTGCCGGATCCTTGCGCGGCTGCCCCCCGATTCACCCTTCCGGGTTAGCGTTGCGCGATGATCCTCGTCGTCGCGGCAACGGAACGAGAGCTCTCGGGTGCGGATGGCGCCGCGGTGCTCGCCTGCGGGATCGGACCCGTGGAGGCCGCCGCGGCGACGGCGCGGGCGCTGGCCGCGCGGCGGCCCGACGCTCTGTTGCACGTCGGGATCGCCGGATCGCGCGGAATCTCGGCGCCGCAGCTCGTGATCGGATCTGAAGCGGTGTACGAGGATGCCGCGGCCGGTCCGCTCGTTCCGGAGCGCGTCCGGCCCGACGTTCGGCTCCTCGACGCCGCCCGGCGCGCGCTGCCGGAGGCGCGCGTGCTCCCGATCGGTACGAGCGCCCGCGTCGGCGGCACGAGTGACTGCGAGGTCGAGGCGATGGAGGGCTTCGCCGTTCTCCGCGCCGCCGAGCTCGCCGGGGTTCCTGCGGTCGAGGTGCGCGCCGTCTCCAACGAGGTCGCCGAGCCGGATCGGGCCCTCTGGCGTTTCGATGACGCGCTCGAGGCACTTGCGGCCGCGCTCCCTCGTCTACTGACAGAGCTGGAGAAATGAGACGCGTCTGGGTCCGAGCGGTCGTGCTCGCGGTTGCCGCAGCCGGCATCGTCGCCGGGCTCACGATCTACTTCAGCTCCGAGAAGGTTCCGCCGTGTCTTGCCTCGGGCGCGCCGGCGTGGAAGGCGCCCACGTCCGGGACGCACCGCTACGAGGTCGTCCTTCTCGACCGGGCGGCGTGCTTCTTCGCCATCGACGACGGGCAGAAGCTCGTCGGAGCACTGCGCCTGCCGGCCACCGAGGGGATCTCGGTCGCCGCGCGCCTGCTCGACGACGTCGCGCTCCGCACCGAGTCAGGCGTCTTCACGCTGGACCTGCGCAGCGGAGGCCTGCGCCGCGGGGGCCTCGCACCGTTCGCGTCGGACATCTTGACGGCGACGGACGAGGAGCACGGAGTCATGTACGTCACGCAGCGCGATCTGCTCGGCTTTCGCGTGCTCGACCTGCGCACCGCCCAGAAGCTCTACGTCGTCGGTTTCAAGGGCTTCACCTGGAACCGGCGGTTCGGGCCGAACCCGCCGAGCCACGGTCTTTCGCTCGCTCCCGACCGGCCGGAGCTCTGGGTCCTCGACGCGCCGAACAGCACGGTTCACGTCTTCGACGTCAGCGCTCTTCCAGAGCGGGCTCCGCGGCGGGTCGAGGACATCCGGCTCTCGAAGCCGCTCTCCGGCGACGAGGACCCGTGCTCCGCCGCGTGCGCGCGCATCGGGTCCCTCCAGCACAGCTCGGACGGGCGCTTCGTCTACGTCGGCGACTCGGGTGACGTGATCGACACGCAGACACGCGAGAAGGTGACGAACCTCGAAGCCCTTCACAACTCGCGCGTCCACCTCGAGGTGGACTGGGTCGACGGGCGGCCGGCGTTCCCGGGTCAGCGCTAGTGCCGCGCGCAGAGCTCCCGCCGCCACTCCCACCCGAGACGCGTACGGTCGGGCAGCTCGTGGCGGAAGCGCTTCGTCTCTACGGGATCCGCTTCTGGCCCTCGCTGGCGCTCGGCCTCGGGCCGGCGCTGATCGGCACTGCCGCGGCAGAGCTCGACGATCCCGCTCGGCTCGCTGTCGTCCTGGGTGTCGGGCCGCTCCTGCTGAGCGCGTCGTACGCGGGCGCGGTCGCCCTCGTCCGTCCGATCGAGCGCGGCCGCCATGTCGCGATCGCGCTCGCCGTCGGTTTCGTGGCCTTTCTTCCGATCTGCGTCTCGCGGCTGTGGATCTTTCCCGGCATCTATCTGCTCGTGCTGGCCTGGCTGGCGTTTGTGGGCCTTGCCGTGCCGGCCGCGCTGGTGGAGCGTCGCGGGATCGTCGACGCACTCCGGCGCGGCATGGAGCTCGCGCGCGCCGACTACGTCCACGCCCTCGGGTCGCTCGCGACACTCGCGATCACGATCTTCCTCACGGGGCTCGTCCTCTTCTTCGCGCTGCGTGAGGCCAGCGATCAGGCGATACGCGTGGCCGGTCTGCTCGCGCTGCTCGTCCTCGCGCCGGTGTTCGTGCTTGGAGCTGCGGTGCTGTACCTGGACCAGGCCGCGCGAGTAGAGTCGAGCCCCCAAACGAGGAGGAAGGGAGATGGCGACCTACATTCTGCTTTCAAGCCTGACGGCGCAGGGCGTTCAGACGCTGAAGGCGAACCCTGACCGACTGCGCGAGGTCAACAAGGACGTCGAGGAACTCGGCGCGAAGGTCGTACATCAGTGGGCCACGCTCGGCGAGTACGACTTCGTCAACGTCGTCGAAGCACCAGACTCCGCGACGATCGCGCGAGTGTCGGTCGCCCTCGGCGCCCGCGGCTCGACGAAGATCCGCACGCTGACCGCGCTGACGATCGACGAGTTCCTGGGCGCGCTCGGCTAGATCCCGAGCTCGGGCGTCGCTTGTACCTCGGCCGAGGGGTTGAGTTCGATCGCGATCCTGCTTCTGTACGTCGTGCCGTTTGTCGTCTGCGCACTGATGCCTCGTAGCCTCTGGTACATCGTCGCGGCTGGCGCCATTCTTGCCGGTACTGAGTGGGGTCTTGCGTACCACGACAATCTCATTGAGAACGGTGGCGATTGGCATGGAGGCTGGAATCTCCTCGCCTTCACTGGGGTGTTCGCGGTGTTGCTCTTTGGCTTGTGGGTTGCCTTGGCCCTGCTCGGGCTCGTTCTCGGACGAGCGGCGCGGCATCGTCGACCCGCGAGGTGAGAGGGAGGGGCCGGGCTCCCCCGCGCACGTCCACCCCGCGAAGCGGCGTAACCGAATCCGCGCGAAAGCGCAGCTTTCGCGCGGAACCCTAGAGGTAGCGCGTCCAGCGACCCGTGCAGGCACACTCCAGGTTCTTGCGGTTGCAGCGCCGGCAGTTCCATTCGGAGAGCCAGATCCACTTCAGGTGGAGCAGCTCGACCACGATCAGGCCCATGATCGAGGTGAACACCTGGGTCTCCGAAAGCATGTGCACCGGCCCAACTTGCCGACACCTTCGTTGCGCTGCAATGGGCCGATCGGCCTATTTCGAGCCAGATCGTGGCCTATTGGATTACGCCGCCGGCATGCGCAGGACCGAGATGCCCCAGGCCTCGCCGGACTCGAATAGCTCGTCCGGGTCGACCTCGTCGGCCCAGCCGAGGAAGTGCTTCTCCTGGTTCTCCTCGGTCGAGCCGTACACCGCGCGGCGGTCCGGCGGGTGCGCTGCCGGCTCGACGGCCTCTCCACGCTCGAGCGCGTCTCGCCGCGCCTCCGCCTCTTCTGCAACGGGACCTTCCTCGTAACCTCGCGGCATGGAGGCGAGTGTACGCTCGGCGCGTGACTGCCGCGCTCGCCGTCAGCGGCCTCGCCAAGCGGTACGGCGCGGTCGAGGCGCTCCGCGGTGTCGATCTCGAGGTCGGAGAAGGCGAGCTCGTCGGACTTCTGGGACCGAACGGCGCCGGGAAGTCGACTCTCGTCAAGATCGCGTGCGGACTCGTTCGTCCCAGCGCGGGACACGCGGAGGTCTGCGGCGCGCGAGCAGGCTCGCGGGAGGCTCGCGCCGCGATCGGCTATCTCGCGGAGTTCTTCCGCTTTCCGGGCTGGACGAGTGCGGACGAGCTCCTGGGGCTGCACCAGCGCCTCACGAGCTCCGACGGCGGCGAGCGCGAACGTGCCGACCTGCTCGAGCTCGTCGGCCTCGACGATGCGCGCGAACGCCGTGTCGAGGAGATGTCCAAGGGAATGCAGCAGCGGCTCGGAATCGCGCAGGCCCTCGTCCGCTCGCCGCGCCTGCTGCTGCTGGACGAGCCGACCAGCGCGCTCGACCCGGTCGGGAGGCGAACGGTGCGCACGCTGCTCGAGGAACTGCGTCGACGCGGCATCTCCGTTCTGCTGAACTCGCACCTCCTGAGCGAGGTCGAGCTCGTCTGCGACCGCGTCGTCATCCTGCTGGCCGGCAAGGTCGTCAGCGCCGGTGCGCCGGGGGAACTCGCCCGGCCACGCGGCGTCGAGATCGAGACAGATGCGGGTACGAGGAGGTACGCGGATGCGGGACGGGACGACATTCCCGCGCTGGTCGCCGAACTCGTCCGGGACGGAAGGAGCGTCTACGGCGCGCGCGTTCTGACCTCGACGCTCGAAGAGGTCTACGTCGAGGCCGTGGGAGGCGAGAGCCGCTGACCGCCGTGTGGACGATCGCCGGCTACGGCCTGCGCGAGGCGCTCCGGCGAAAGGTGTTCGTCGTCGTGTGCCTGCTCACCGTCGCGTTTCTGCTCCTCTACTGGATGGGAAACCGCTACGTGTTCAACCACGTCGGCGAGATCGTCCCGCCTGCGGGAATCGATGCGCAGACGTTCGCAGGGGCGTTTCTCTTCGGCATGGCGATGTTCGGGACGCTGTTCCTCGGCGTCGTGCTGGCCGTGTTTCTGACCCTCGGCGTGGTCCGCGGTGACGCCGAGCGCGGGTTGCTGCAACCGCTCGTCGTCCGTCCGATCGGCCGCTCGACTGTCCTTGCCGCGCGGTTCCTCGGTGCCGGCGCGGTGTGCGTTCCGTACGTCCTCGGGGTCTATTTCGCGACGATGGTGCTTACCGGCCTAGAAGGATCGTGGTGGCCCGACCGCATCGTCACGCCCGGCCTCGAGCTTGCGGGCGCAGTCCTGCTCGTCGCTGCCCTGTCGCTGCTCGGTTCCGTCTTCCTCAGCGGGATCGCGAACGGCATCGCGGTCTTCATGCTCTTCGGCGCCGGACTGGTCGCGGGCCTGCTCGACAACATCGGACATGTGCTCAACTCGGGAGGGCTCGTACACGCGGCGAAGATCGCGGCGTGGATCGTCCCGTTCGAAGCGCTCTACCAGGACGCGCTGCGCACGATCACCGAGAACACCTCCGGATTGACCGGCTTCCTGCTCCGGCTCGGTCCGTTCGGCGGTGCCGAGCAGGGAGGAGTGGCGCTGCGCTTGTGGGCGATTGCTTACCTCGGGATTGTCGGCGCGCTCGCGCTAGCGGGTTTCGCGCGCCGCGATCTCTAGTGGTCAGACCACTAATGCACCGCTGACAGCACGGCGTCCCAGGCCAGCTCTGACGCGAGCACGCCGAGCGTGACGCTGTCGAGCGCCTCGTTCTCGATCTCGTTCGTCGTCGCCGCGAACAGCACGTCGCCGTCGGTGAGGGCATGGAAGGGATGGATCGCACGTGCCATCGACGCGTGGGTCTGTCTTCCAAGTTGCCGTAACAGCTCGCGGTCGAGCTTCTGATTGGTCGCTAGCACCGTGAGGGTCGTGTTTCCGGGCGGCGGTTCGCCGGTGACCCGGGCTTCGATCCCCTCCACGAGCGCACGCCGCTCCCCTGTCGGCGGATCGAAGTGTCCGCGGACGACGCGGCCGTCTCGATCGACGACCGCGCCGACGGCGTTTACGATCGTGAACACGGCCAGACTGGTTGGCCCGAGCCTTCGGAAGGAGGCGCCCTGTCCGCCGGGCTCGGCGTACTCGAACCCGAATGTCTTGCCGACCGTCGCCGACCTGCCGGCGCCGCGTCGGCCGAGAGGGAAACGTCCTTCGCGCGACGCTCGCAGCGCAGCGCGACCGAGGTCCTTGTCGGGATACACCGCGTTGTCGCGCGGACCCCAGTCGAAGATGATCGCTCCGGCGACCGCGGCGATCGACATCCAACCGGTGTCGTAGCCGCGCTGCGCGAAGAGCTCCGCCGCGACCCCGGTGCAGGCCTCGAGCCCGTACAGCGAGCCGCCGGCCAGGCAGATGGCATCGACCCATTCGAACTCGCCGAAGGTTCCCGGCGAGCCTCCCCTGACGTCCCGCTCCATCGTTGCTCCCTCCACGAAGTGGAAGACGGTGCAGCCGGTGGGCCCTTCCTCGTACTCGGCGACGCCGATTCTGAGGCCGGGAAAGTCGAACTCGAGTGCGGGCCCGTCGAACTGGGTCACCGCCTCCACGCGACCGCCACCTCCCCGGCGAGCCCCGCATTTGCAGCCACGAGCTCGCGATTGGCCATGAGCGTCCTGCCGCCGCTGCGCTCGTGCAGGAAGGAGAGCACGAAAGGTGTCACGGCCTGCCCGCTCACCTTGCGCCGTCGAGCCTCGACGAGCGCTTCGTCGATCAGGGGCTCGATGTCGTCGAGGCTCTCGTCCGGAGGCCGCGCCAGGAGGATGCTCGCGCCGCCGAGCTTCCAGTGCGCGTGTGCCACCCGGGCCGCCTCCTCCGCGGAGTCGACGCGCGCCGGCACGGGTGGCCCGCCGCTTGCCGCGTAGAAGAGTGGCAGCGTGTCGGTGCGAAAGCCAAGGAGCGGGACGCCCAGGGCTTCGAGGATCTCGGCGGTCGCGGGCACGTCGAGAAAGGACTTCATTCCGGCGGAGACGACGAGCGTCTGTGTACGCGCGAGCTCGCCGAGATCGGCCGACACATCGGGTGGATCGGGAAAGCCGCGATGAACCCCGCCGAGCCCGCCGGTGCCCATGAACCGGATTCCCGTCGCGCGGCAGACGGCAAGCGTTCCCCCGACCGTCGTCGCCCCGATTTGCCCCTGGACGGCGCACGTCGCAAGGTCGCGGGGCCCGACCTTGCGCGCGGAGGCGTCGAAGCGCTCGAGCTCGCCGGCCGAGAGCCCGACACGGATCTTCCCGTCGAGGACCCCGATCGTCGCGGGCACGGCACCGGCGGCGCGAACGCGCTGCTCGGCTTCGAGCGCGACCGGAACACCTTCGCCTCGAGGAAAGCCGTGCGCGACGAGCGTCGTCTCGAGCGCGACGGCGGCTTGCGCCTCCCGCACCTCGTCGGAGACGACGATCACGGCATGGCTCCCAACTTCGCCACGCACCGTGCCGCCGCCTGAATCGCGAGCCCGGGTCCGCCGACGAGGTAACCCGCGGCGAGCGCGTCGCCTGCCCCCGTTGCGTCCACGACCTCCCCCGCCGGCGCCGGCAGCTCGACGCGTTCCTGCCCGAGGACGAGCACGCCGCGGGCGCCGCGCTTGACCACCGCGGTCGGCGCGAGCCCGTACGCCGCGCCGACGATCTCCCACTCCGGCTCGTTGGCGAACATCACGTCGGGAGCAAGGGCCTCCACCTTCTCGCGAAACCGTTGAGGCCCGTATGCGCGGATGCGAGTCCAGGCCGAGAGGTCGACGCTCACACGCGCCCCGCTTGCGCGCGCCAGTTCGGCGGCGTGGAGCGCAGCCGCGTCGATCGGCGAGGCAAGCAGTGCGTAGCCGGAGATGTGGAGACAGTCGCACGCAAACCAGGCCGGGTCGAGATCTTCGGGCGCGAGCTCCGGAGCGAGGCCACGGTCGGATGCCATCGTGCGCTCGCCGTCCGGGCCGACGAGCGAGACCACGACGCCCGTTCGCCCCTCGTTCGGCCCGAGGAGCTCCACCTGCCTGCGCTCGAGCTCGGCCGCCACGAGCCGTCCGGCGTCGTCGTCACCGATCTTCGCGATGCAACGCGCGTCCGCACCGAGCTCTGCCGCCCAGGCGGCGACGTTCGCCGCCTGCCCGCCGGCTCCGGTTCTCGTCTCGGCCTGCGCATCGGCTCCCGGAGCGAGCGGTTCGCCCAGACGCACGATCACGTCCAGGAGCGCATCGCCGATCGTCACCACCAGCACCTAAGGCGCCGACTCGGCGGCGCCGCAGAGAGGTCGCGTGGGCTTCGCCCACGCGACCGTCTTGACCCGCTTCGAGGATCGAGAAGCTGTGGATCGCCGGAATCGCACGACTAAGATCGTGGCATGGACGGCGAGGAAAGGGGCGGCCGTCTCGGCTCGTTCGTGGTCGGCGGGCTCCTGGGGGCTTCGGCCGCGCTTGCGGCGGCGCGTCGTAAACGTCCCCGCAGGCCGCCGCCTCGCCGCACGCCGCAGGGGCTCGAAGCGTTCGAGGGTGCGCCCTGCTACCGCGAGATCGTGGAGAAGGAGCTCGAGCGGCTAGAGGGTTGATGGGAAATTCTGCCGACGTCGGCCCGGCGGAATTTCACATCAGGCCTCTAGAACCGTGAGCGAGCCTGCCGGACCGTGCGCAGGTTGACATCCGCATCCCCGATACGCAGCGTGCGACCGAGACGCATCACCTCCTCCGAGGCTGCGAGGTAACGGACGGGAGTCAGGAGCGGCCGTCGTGACCGGATGACGAGGAACGGGCCGTACGCGTGACCTTCGAATCCCGACTCGGGTTTGGGCAGCACGAACGGAATCGTCTCTCGCTGCGAGACGTTGGTCGTGTCGCTCGCGTCGAGCACCCAGACCCCGCGGCCGAGAGGCCGCGCGATGCGCTTCAGCTCTTCCGCGAACAACGCCGGGTCGGCGCGAGGAAGGACGTCGCGGGAGAACGACCGGTTGCGTTCCCACGCGCGTAGAAAGACGGGCTCGTAGCCGAATAGGAGGTCGTCGCGCCGCGCCGTCGAGGCGAGCCATGCCGCGGCCGAGTCCCGGCCCTGAGCGACCACGTGCGGGTCGCCGTCGAAGAGCGCAGGTGTCTTGCGGTGCGCCCAGCGCACCTCTCCGACGAGGAGAACGGCGATCGCGACGAGTGCGAGCGCAGGGCCGAGCGGAGGACGGAGACGGCCGACGGCGACGATCGGCACCGCCAGCAACACGCTGAAGAACGGCAGCGCGAAGATCAGGTGCCGCGCTTCGGGCGATGTGGTCGAGCGGAGCGTCGCGACCGTGAACGCGATCGCCGGAACGGCGACGACACAGGCCGCGAGGAGGACGCTGTCGCGGCGCCGTCGCACGAGCAGCACGGTTCCGGCGAGGGCGAGCAGCAGCACCGGGATCGACCACACGCGATGGCCGGCGCTGAAGTCGCCCGAGACCCACCAGAAGTAGCGCAGCACCGATCGCGGTGAGCCGAGACGAGGACCGCCGCCGCCCACACCGACGTCGAAGCGGTTGCGCAGGACGAGGTCGGCCCACCAGAAGGGAGTGGCGACGACGCCGAGGACGGCGAGCGTCACGAGCGCTTCGCGCATCCGTTCGCGCCGCAGGACGACAAACAATCCCTGCGCGGCGATCACGAGCACGGCGTAGGGATGGCTTGCGAGCACCGCCAGCAGCGCCAGTCCCCACAGGGCGAAGTCTCGCCGCCGGCCGCTGTCGAGCGCGGACACGAGCGCGAGGAACGAGAGCAGGCTCGTGAAGAGGAAGAGGCTGTACATGCGCCCGTAGATCCCGTGGAAGAGCAGCACCCAGGTGCCGGCCGCGAGGAGCGCCGCCACGAGGCCGACCATCCGGTCGGCGAGGCGCGCACCGAGTCGCGCGATCAGCGGGACGCTTGCGGCCGCGAAGACGAGCGAGATGACACGAAGCGCGGTCAGTCCGCCGCCGAGCTGCACGACGATCCAGGCGAAGACGAAGTGCAGGGGCGCGCCGCCGCGCTCGGCGATCACGGTGTGGAGGACGCTGCCGAGCGAGCCGCGCCCCACGAAGAGCGCAAGCGCTTCGTCCTCGTGCGGCGGCCAGGCGTGCAGAAACCAGCCGAGGACCGCCGCGAGCCCGGCGGTGAGGGCCGCCGTTCCGGCCCAGAAGACGTCCACCTCCTGCACACGCATGCGCGCGCGCGTGAGCGCGGAGGTCCTGGAGGTGAGGTCGATCATGGGCTCGTTTTCGATGCCGTCAAAGCCGATAGCACTGCTAGCGTCTTTCATTCTCGTGCCTACCTATGAGTACAAGTGCCCGAACGGGCACGTCTTCGAAGTCTTCAAGCGCATCGCCGAGCCTGCGCCGGAGACGTGCGTCGTCTGTGGCGCCTCCCCGGTCGAGACGGTGCTCTATCCCGTCCCGGTCCATTTCCGCGGCTCGGGTTTCTATTCGACCGACTACGGGCGCGGGGGCCGGAAGAGGGAGACCGCGAAGGAGTCGTCGGAATCGGACTCGGGGTCTTCGGAGAAGAAGGACAAGCCGCCAGAGAAGAAGGCTGCAGAAGCCTGACTCAGTGGAACGACTGACTCCCGACCACGCAGCCGGGCCCGAACGGGCCTGAGCCGGGCGGGGGCGGCTGCGGCGCCGAACGGCCGGTCACCATTTGCACCACGGAGAGGTTCTCCTCCGTGCCGACGATCACGGACGCGCCTCCGATCGACGCCGCGGTGCCGCCGAGCCGGCAGTGAAGCGCGTCCTTCTGTCCGGCGCGTTTCATCACCCAGCCGAGCTGGACGAACTGCCAGGCGCTGAGATCGGTCGTCAGCGGCTCGAGCAGGCCGCTGCCGTCGAACGGAAGCTTGACGAACGTCGAGAAGCCGAGCAGCTTGCTCAGGACGGCTCGCATCACCTGCTGCTGCCGCTCGCCGCGTGTGATGTCGGACTCCGACGGGTTCAGCTGGTTCTCGCGGATGCGGGAGTAGATGAGCGCCCGCTTCCCGTCCATGTGCTGTCGTCCTCTCCCGAAGCGGTAGCCCTTCCAGCGCGCGCAGCCGGCGGCGTTGTACGGACAGTCGAACTTGTTCGAGAGGATCGGCTCGGGCACGTTGATGTCGATGCCGCCGATGTTGTCGATCAGGGACTTGAAGCTGCGGAAGTCCACGATCATCACGTGGTTGATGTCGAGACCGGTGAAGCCCTCGATCGTCCGGACCGCGAGTGACGTTCCACCACGGGTCAGGACGCGGTCGATGCCCGGCGAGGTCTGCTCCATCCGGTCGTTGGCCTTGGCAACGCCGCTGCGGAACGACAGGTAGCCCGCAATCGACCAGACCACGATCAGCACGAGCAGGAGGAGGAGGCCGAGGCCGATCCGTCGCTTCCAGCTCCAGCGTCTTCGCGGCCGCCGGATCTTCGGTTGCCGCGGTGCCCGTCCGTCCCGGTCCGGCCGCGCCTGGGGCCGTTCCAGCGGAACCCTGCCCTTGACGCGCCCGCCACGGTAGACGCGGTAGGGCTTCTCTCCCGTCGGCATCGAGCCAGTAGGGTAGCCGCGCGGTTTGGACGGGAAACGCGTCATCGGCGTCGACCTCGGCGGCACGAAGATCCTGGCCGGCATCGTCGCTCGTGATGGTCAGGTCGGGCACCGGCGCGAGCATCCGACCCCCGTCACTTCGCAGGACGACCTGCTCGCAGGGCTCGACGCAGCCGTGGAGGAACTGCTCGACGACGAGATCGTCGCGCTCGGCTTCGGGATCCCGTCGCCGATCGACCAGCGCGCCGGCCGCGCCGAGCAAGCGGTCAACATCCCCCTCGACGCGAGCGTCGACTTTCGCGCGCGAATGGCCGAGCGGTTCGGGCTGCCGGTCGGCATCGAGAACGATGCGAATTCGGCCGCGTATGCCGAATTTCACTTCGGCGCGGCGCGCGAGGCTCAGACAATGATCATGCTCACCCTCGGCTCGGGGTGCGGCGGCGGTGTCGTGATCGACGGCGAGCTGTACCGCGGTTGGGCGGAATTCGGGCACATCGTGGTCGAGTTCGACGGGCTCCCCTGCCAGGGCACCTGCACCGGGCGCGGCCATCTCGAGCCATACGTGACGGGCTTTGCCGCGACGAAGCTCGCGCAGGCGGAATTCGGCCCGGCCGTTGATGCGCACCGGCTCGTGCGGCTCGCGAACGAGGGCGAGCCCCGAGCGGTCGAGATCCTCGAGGGGATCGGGCGGTACCTCGGCGCGGGCATCGGCAGCCTCGTCAACATCTTCAATCCGGAGCTCGTCGTGATCGGCGGCGGGTTCGCGGCCGCCGGCGACTTCATCCTCGATCCGGCGCGCGAGATCGTCGCGCGCGAGGGGCTGGCCGGCGCGGGCAAGCGCGTGCGCATCGTGCGCGCCGAGCTGGGCACGGCGGCGGGGCTGATCGGCGCCGGCCTCGTCGCGTTCGACGCGCTCCAGTAATGCCGCTCGCCGTCTGCGCGACGCCGATCGGGAACCTCGACGACGTCACGCTGCGCGTGCTCGAGGAGCTGCGTTCGGCCGACGTCGTGCTCTGCGAGGACACGCGACACACGCGCGTGCTGCTCGATCGGCATGGAATCTCGACGCGGTTGCTCTCCTACCACGAGCACAACGAGGCGAAGCGGACTGCGGAGATGCTGCCGCGCCTGAGCGCCGGGGAGCGTGTCGCGCTCGTGAGCGATGCGGGGCTGCCGGGAATCAGCGATCCGGGAGCGCGGCTGGTGGCGGCGGCGCTCGGCGCGGGCGTACCCGTGACCGTCCTGCCGGGCGCGTCCGCCGTGGATACGGCGCTCGTTGCGAGCGGGTTCGCGGCGGAGCGCTATCAGTTCGTCGGGTTTCTGCCTCGGGCCGGTCGCGCGTTGCAGTCCCTGTGGGCGGAGCTCGCGGGCTGGCCGTATCCGGTCGTTGCTTTCGAGTCGCCCCGGCGGTTGCCGGCGTCGCTGCGCTCGCTGGCGGAGGCTCAACCGGAGCGGGAGATTGTCGTGTGCCGCGAGCTCACGAAGCGGTTCGAAGAGGTCGTGCGCGGCACTGCCGCGGAGGTTGCTGTGCGTTTCGACGAGCCGCCCAAGGGCGAGATCACGCTCGTTCTCGGGCCCGTAGCGAAGCGGGTTGACGACGAGGGTGCGCTCGAAGCGGTGACGGAGCTGGTCGCCGCCGGCGTTCCACGCCGCCGTGCTGCGGACATCGTGGCTCGTTTGACGGGCGCGTCGCGTAACGACCTCTACCGCCGTACTTTGTAGCCAGTATTGACAACAGAGAGCGGCCTTGCTACGGTCGCTCAGTTCTCAAATCTGGCAACAAGGAGGAAAAATCGTGCGGCGACTCTTCGTCTTGATCGTGTGCGCACTGGCGCTGCCTGTGTCGGCGGCGGGTGCCTGGACCTGGCCCGTGGACGGCCCGGTCTTGCGACCGTTCTCGTTCGACCGCGCCCATCCGTACGCGGGCGGCCAGCATCGGGGGATCGACCTCGGCGCGGCAGCCGGCACCCCGGTTCTCGCGCCGGCCGAAGGCGTCGTCTCGTTCGCCGGAACAGTCCCGACGGGCGGCAAGACGGTCTCGATCCAGACGCCGTTCGGCTACACGGCAACGCTCCTCCACCTCGGCTCGATCGGAGTGGCCCGCGGCGCACTGGTCGGCGAGGGGTCGGTGGTCGGAAGCGTCGGGCCGAGCGGCGTGACAGATCTTCCCGAGCCATATGTCTACTTCGGCGTGCGCACGACGAGCGACGAACAGGGCTACGTCGACCCGCTGACGTTGCTTCCGCCGCGCGCTGTCCCGGCCCTGCCGAATCCGCAGGCGCAGGCGCCCGCTGCCGAGACGCCTGCACCCGAGCTTCCTGCCGTGGAGGTACGGCCGGCGGAGAGCGACGCTTCACCGGCCGCAGCGCCGACGGCCGCGCCTGTCGACGCCGACCCTGCCTCGGCCGCGGAGGCCGAAGCCGCTCAATCCAACGGCTCGGAGACACCGAACGTCGGCGCCGAGACTCAATCCGCCGTGACCGAACCGGCGGCGACGAACGCCCGGTCCGATGTGCAACTCGCGCCCGCCGAGCCGGCCGCCGGCACCGCGGTCTCGGAACAAGCCTCCCCGGTAGCAGCGTCATCCGCGCCGGCTGTCGCAGAGCTGGACCTCGCCCCGCAGTCGCCGGCTCCTCCGCTTGCGCCAGAGGTCGTTTCGATCGTCCGACCAGTTCTCCGGCCGACGCGGGACGTTCCTGTCTACCGGCTGGACTCGGTTGCCGCCGCCGGCGAGCGTCCGATCGCAACTCATCCGGAGCGCGTCGTCACGGCGGGCTCGCCGTCACAAACGCAAATCACGCTGCTTCGCTCTCCCCGCGAGCCGCGCGAGGCCTCCGGCAGGAGTAAGGCGGCGTCGCATGGATCCCGCGGCAACCATCGCCTCCGCCTTGCGCTCGCCCTTGCGGCGCTGGCGCTTGCCGCAGGGCTCGCGATGGCCTTCCGCCGTCGTGGCGGGCGGGAAGCGGCTCGTATCATGTCCCTCCCCGAGCCGGAGCACGTCGTTGCCGAAACACAGCCCAAAGAAGATCCTCGTTGCGCCCGCGTGGCCGTATGCGTCCGGGAAGCGTCACCTGGGCCACGTGGTCGGCTTCGCAGTTCCGGCGGACATCTACGCGCGCTATCACCGCTTGAAGGGGAACGACGTCCTGATGGCGAGCGGAACGGACGAGCACGGAACGCCGGTGATGGTCACGGCCGATCGAGAGGGCGTCTCGCCGCGTGAGATCGCGGAGCGATACAACGAGCTCACCCGCGAGGATCTTCGCGATCTTGGAATCAGTTACGACTGCTTCACACGTACGACGACACGCAACCATGCCGAGGTCACGCGGGACCTCTTCCGCACGCTGTACGAGCACGGCTGTCTCGTCGAGCGGACGACGCTCGGGGCGTTCTCCGCCACGACCGGCAACACCCTGCCCGACCGCTACATCGAGGGAACCTGCCCGATCTGCGGTTTCCCGCAGGCGCGCGGCGACCAGTGCGACAACTGCGGCAACCAACTCGATCCTGCCGACCTGATCGAGCCGCGCTCGATCATCGACGGATCGACTCCGGATTTCAGGGAGACGACGCATCTCTTCCTCGACCTTCCGAAGTTCGCCGACCGCCTGCGGCCCTGGATCGAGGGGAAGTCGAGCTGGCGGCCGAACGTACGCAACTTCTCGCTCTCGCTCGTCGACGACCTGAAGCCGCGTGCGATGACGCGCGACATCGACTGGGGCATTCCTGTTCCGGTCGAGGGATATCCGGAGGAGACGAAACGGATCTACGTCTGGTTCGACGCGGTCATCGGGTATCTCTCCGCGACCGTCGAGTGCGCGCAGAACCGAGGGACGCCGGAAGCCTGGCGCGAGTGGTGGCAGAACCCGGAATCGGTTCATGCCTACTTCATGGGCAAGGACAACATCGTTTTCCACACGGTGATCTGGCCGAGCATGCTGCTCGGTTACGGCAGGGGTGGCGAGCTCGGCGCGGACAAGGGCGAGCTGCATCTTCCCGACGAGGTGGTGGCAAGTGAGTTCCTCACCATGGAGGGCAAGCAGCTTTCGACCAGCCGCGCGGTTGCGATCTACGTGCATGACGTGCTCGAGCGCTATGACCCGGACCCGGTCCGATACTTCCTCACCGCCGCCGGCCCGGAAACGCAGGACACGGACTTCACGTGGGCAGAGTTCCTGCGCCGCAACAACGACGAGCTGCTCGCCAACTGGGGGAACCTCGTCAACAGGACGCTCAGCAGCGCATTCCGTAACTTCGGCGAAGTTCCCGTGCCGGGTGAGTTGACTGCGCGAGACCGCGAGACGCTCGAAGCGGTCGAGGCGGGGTTCGAGAGCGTCGGAACATTGATCGAGCAGGCGCGTTTCAGAGCGGCGCTTGCCGAGGCGATGCGACTCTCGAGCCTCGGAAACCAGTACGTCGACCACGAGGCGCCGTGGGCGGTGATCAAGGAAGACCGTGATCGTGCTGCGACGATCCTGCACGTCGCCCTGCGCTTGGTCGACACGCTCAAGGTGATCTTCACGCCGTTCCTTCCGTTCTCGAGCCAGAAGCTGCACGACCTGCTCGGTTACGACGGTTGGCTCGCAGGTCCGCTGGAGTTCCGCGAGATCGAGGAGGAGGATGGCGAGAAGCACACGATCCTCACCGGGGACTACTCCAGCTGGATGGGTCGCTGGGAACCGTCCGAGCTTCAGGCGGGACAGAAGCTGCGCGAGCCGGAGCCGCTCTTCCGCAAGCTCGATCCGAGCATCGTCGACGACGAGCTGCGCCGGCTCGACGCGGCGTGATCGACACGCACGCGCACCTCGATGCGCTCGACGATCCCGCGGGCGCCGTCGCCCGCGCGCGCGAAGCCGGCGTCGACAGGATTCTCGCGATCGGTTCCGGACTGACGTCGGCGCGAAAGACACTGAGGCTTGCGAGCGACGAGGATGGCGTCTTCGCGGCGGTCGGCATCCATCCGCATCAAGCAGCGGACGGCGAATCGCTCGAAGAGCTGACCGCACTCTTCGACGGGCACGCGGTCGCCGTCGGCGAGATCGGTCTCGACTTCTACCGTGACTACGCGCCCCATGACGACCAGCGCCGGGTCTTCATCGACCAGCTCCGGCTCGCGGCGACGCTCCGGAAGCCGGTGATCGTGCACTCGCGCGCCGCCGACGAGGAGACGGCCTTGCTACTCGAGGATTTCGAGGGCGCCGTCGTCCTGCACTGCTTCTCCTCGCCGGGACTGCTTCCCGTCGCACTCGAGCGCGGCTACTACGTGTCGTTCGCCGGCAACGTCACCTATCCGAAGGCGGCGGAGTTGCGCGAGGCTGCGGCGCGCATTCCGGCGGACAGGATCCTGGCCGAAACCGATTGTCCCTACCTCGCGCCGCAGCCGGTCAGGGGGAAGACGAACGAGCCGGCATACGTCGTCTACACCGTGGCGGCCCTGGCCGAGGCGCGCGGGGAGGATGTGGATGAGCTCGCGCAGCGGATCGATGCGAACGCCTCCACCGCGTTCGGGCTCACGTGAGCGTCAGAGCGGCGGCGAAGCCGCCTGTCCGCGAAGCGGACCGGTGGAGGGGGTATGGGGGAACCGGGAGGTTCCCCAATCGGTGAGGCCTGTCACTCCCAAGAAAAGCCTCGGCCAGCACTTCCTCGTCGATGAGAACGTCCTCGGCGTCATCGGTCGGCTCGCTGAGTTGGAGGAGGAGGACGTCGTGCTCGAGGTTGGGCCCGGCATGGGCGTCCTGACGACGTATCTCGCCGACCGCGTCAAGCAGGTCTACGCGGTGGAGCTCGATGCGTCGCTCGGCCCACAGCTCGTGGAACGGCTCGCCGGCCGGCCGAATGTCGAGCTCCGCTTCGCCGACGCGCTCCGGATCGACCTCCTCGAAGCCGCGCCGGGCGCGACGAAGCTCGTCGCGAACCTGCCGTACAACATCGCCACGCCGCTGATCGCCGAGAGCCTCGATGGTCTGCCGGAGATCGAGCTCTGGTGCGTGATGGTGCAGCGCGAAGTCGCGGATCGTCTCTTCGCCGTGCCGTCGACCAAGGCGTACGGCGCAGTCTCCGTGCTGGTGCAACTCGTCACGGAGCGCGTCGGTTTCCATCCCGTCTCTCGCACCGTGTTTCGGCCACGGCCGAACGTCGATTCCGCGATCGTCGCTTTTCGTCGCACGGGGCTGCCGGCGGACTTCCGTCGAATCAAGCAGATCGTGGAGGCCGCGTTCGCGCACCGGCGCAAGCGGCTTGCCAACTCGCTCGAGCTCGCGGGACTCACCGAACGTTCACATGCCGAAGGCGCGATTGCGCGCGTCGGCAAAGCGCCGAACGTGCGGGCCGAGGAGCTCGCCCCGGCTGACTTCCTCCGGCTGGTGGAGGCCCTCCGGTGAAGCGCGCCGCGGCGGCGGCGAAGATCAACCTCGCGCTCGTCGTCGGGCCGCGACGTTCGGACGGGCGGCACGAGCTCGTCACGATCTACCAGCGGGTCGCGCTCTCGGACCACATCACGGTCGCGCGAGCGCCCGACCTCCAGGTCACCGGCTTCGCGGGCGACACGCTCGTCCGGCGTGCTCTCGAGGCGGTCGCCGACGGAATCGGCTCCAGCTTCGCGGCGCGGATCCGGAAACGAATCCCGGTCGCAGCCGGGCTCGGCGGCGGCAGCTCGGACGCCGCGACCGCGCTGCGGCTGGCAAACGAGCTCCGCGAAGATCCCCTGTCTGACGAGGAGCTTCGCCGTCAGGCAGGTGAGCTGGGCGCCGACGTGCCGTACTTCCTGGAAGACGGCCCTCAACTCGGAACAGGCGACGGCACGCGGTTGTCGCCGCTGGACCTGCCGCAGGACTACTGGATCCTGCTCGTCGTTCCGCACGGCACGACGAAGACGTCGACCGAGGAGATCTATGCCGGCTTCGACGCGCGGGGAGGGGAGCGTGGCTACGACGAGCGGGGCGCGCGGCTCCTCGCGAGCGTCGCGGAGGTCCGTCGTCCGCGTGACCTCGCTGCGCTCCCTGCCAACGATCTTGCCTCTTCGCCGTTGGCCGACGATCTACGCGAGCTCGGCGCCTTTCGAGCCGACGTTACGGGCGCCGGTCCTACGGTGTACGGCCTCTTCCTGCACGGCGTTCAGGCACGCGCGGCGCAGAAGCGGATCTCCCCCGAAGGGCGCACGTGGCTCACGGCACCAGCGTGGTACCGTTGAATTCGTGGCCTACAGCCAGCCGATGATCGAAGCCGGCAGCACGCGCGTCGGGCGTTGGCTGCGTGC
>WNFU01000434.1_pt1 | contig 57019 bp, 52 predicted proteins | sample 5400121 | NCBI WGS metagenome assembly WNFU01 (sample SAMN13153360, study PRJNA577476) | soil metagenome | isolation source: 100 cm soil or saprolite under grassland replicate 1 | place: USA:California | collected 2016-06-15 | reverse complement strand
GACACCCTGGCGCTCGAGCCGGACGTGCTGAGCATTCTCGTGGGCGTGAACGACTTCTGGCACACGCTGACACACGGCTACACCGGCACGGTTGCGGACTACGAGAGCCGGTACGCGGCGCTGCTCGAGGAAACCAGGCGCGCCCTGCCGCAGGTTCGACTCATCGTGCTGGAGCCATTCGTGCTGCGGTGCGGTGCGGTCGACGACCGCTGGTTTCCGGAGTTCGACGCCCGCCGGGCGGCGGCCGCACGCGTCGCGCGGCACGCCGGGGCGGTTTTCGTCCAGCTGCAGCGGCCGTTCGAAGACCTGGCGCAACGCGTGCCGCCGCAATATTGGGCGGCCGACGGTGTCCACCCCACCCCCGCCGGCCACGCCGTAATCGCGGAGCGGTGGCGCCGCGCCGCTCACCTGTAACCCCGATCCTGCTTCCCTCAACCTGAGGTTCCTCAGTATGCGCTTGACTGCGAGCCTGATTGCTGCGCCCGCCCTCGGCATCGTGCTTCTCGCCGCGGCAGCGTCCTCCGCCGACGACCTGCGCGGCTTTTCGGCCGAGTCGGCGAAGGCCCAGCGCGAGTGGGAGGCCAAGTTCCGCGCGATCCCGAGCCCCGACAGCCTGCGCGAGTACATGCGCCGCCTGGCGGCGCGCCCGCACCACGTCGGCTCGCCGTACGACAAGGCCAACGCCGAGTGGATCCTCACGCAGTTCAAGAGTTTCGGGTGGGACGCGCAGATCGAGACGTTCGACGTGCTGTTCCCCACCCCGCGGGAGCGCGTGGTCGAGCTGGTCGAGCCCGCGAAGTGGCGCGCGACGCTCCAGGAGCCGCCCGTGCCGGGTGATCCGACCTCGAGCCAGCAGCCGGAGCAGCTCCCGACCTACAACGCCTTCTCCGCGGACGGCGACGTCACCGCACCGCTCGTCTACGTCAATTACGGCATCCCCCCCGACTACGAGCGGCTGGAGCGGATGGGGATATCGGTCAAGGGCGCGATCGTGATCGCGCGCTATGGCATGTCGTGGCGCGGCATCAAGCCGAAGGTCGCCGCGGAGCACGGCGCGGTGGGCTGCCTCATCTATTCAGATCCCGCCGACGACGGCTACACCCGGGGCGACGTGTACCCGCAGGGCCCGTGGCGGCCGAAGGACGGCGTGCAGCGCGGCAGCGTGATGGACATGCCGCTGTACCCCGGCGATCCCCTCACGCCCGGCGTAGGCGCGACCAAGGACGCGAAGCGCCTGCCCGTCACCGAGGCGCCGACCATCACCAAGATCCCCGTGCTGCCGCTCTCCTACGGCGACGCGCAGCCGCTGCTCGCGGCCCTGAAGGGGCCGGTGGCGCCCGAGGGTTGGCGCGGCGGGCTCGGCCTCACGTACCACGTCGGCCCCGGCCCCGCGAAGGTGCACCTGCGCCTCCGGTTCGACTGGGGCCTGAAGACGCTGTACGACGTCATCGCGCGCATCCCCGGCGCGTCCGCGCCCGACGAGTGGATCGTCCGCGGCAACCACCACGACGCGTGGGTGAACGGCGCCGAGGACCCGATCTCCGGGCTCGTGCCGCTGCTGGAGGAGGCGCGTGGGCTCGGGAGCCTCCTCAAGCAGGGCTGGCGGCCGCGCCGCACCATCGTCTACGCCGCCTGGGACGGCGAGGAGCCAGCGCTGCTCGGCTCCACCGAGTGGGTCGAGGCGCACGGCGACGAGCTCGCCACCAAGGCCGTCGCGTACCTGAACAGCGACACCAACGGCCGCGGTTACCTGTTCGTGGGCGGCTCCCACTCGCTCGAGAAGTTCGTCAACGAAGTCGCCCGCGACATCGAGGACCCCGAGACCAAGCTCACCGTCTGGAAGCGGCAACAGCTGCGCGTCATCGCGGACGCGCGCTCCGCGGAGGACCGGGACGAGGCGCGGCGCCGCGCCGACCTCCGGATCTCCGCCCTCGGCTCGGGCTCCGACTTCACCCCGTTCCTGCAGCACGCCGGCGTCGCGTCGCTCAATCTCGGCTTCGGCGGCGAGGACGACGGGGGGATCTACCACTCGATCTACGACGACTTCAAATGGTACACGACGTTCGACGACACGTCGTTCGTGTACGGCCGCGCCCTCGCCCAGACGGCCGGAACCGCCGTCATGCGGCTCGCGGACGCCGAGGTCCTGCCGTTCGACTTCACCGGCCTCGCCGAGACGGTCGGCCGCTACGCGCGCGAAGTGGAGAAGCTGCTCAAGGAGAAGCAGGACGAGGTGCGCGAGCGGAACCGCCAGATCGACGAGGGCGTCTTCACCGGGACCGCCGACCCGCGCGAGGCGTACGTGCCGCCGGCAAAAGAGGACGTTCCGCCGTACTTGAGCTTCGCGCCGCTGGACAACGCGGTGGACGCGCTCACCCGCGCCGCGAACCGCTACGACAAGGCGCTCGCCGACGCGCAGGCGAACGGCGGCGCCGCGCTCGCCAAGCCCGACGGGCGGGCCCTCAACGGAACGCTGCGCCAGGCCGAGCGCGGGCTCACCAGCCCGGACGGACTGCCGCGCCGGCCCTGGTACCGGCACCAGGTGTACGCCCCCGGGTTCTACACGGGCTACGGCGTGAAAACGCTGCCGGGCGTGCGCGAGGCGATCGAGCAGAAGGGCTGGAAGGAAGCGGACGGGCAGATCGAGCGGCTCGCGCAGACGCTCGGCGCGGAGACGGACCTGATCAGCCGTGCCGCAGAGCAGCTCGAGAAGCTCACGCAGTGAGGCGAGCACCGCGCCCCGACGTGTCGCAGAGACGCGACATTGACACCCCGGGCCCGGGCCCGCGAATATCCGGTCAGGGACAGAACTCGGGAGACGCGTCATGAAGCAACCAAACCGTGCGGTGGCGCTCGCCGCCCTGTTGCTCCTCCCCGCCGCGGCTGCCGCCGCGCAACGAGACGTGGCGTACACCTACACGGGCACGGTGCACGCCGTCCAAACCACGACGCGCTCGATAGACCTCATCGTCGGGGTCGGAATGGCCCTGCGCCTCGTCCACATCCGCGCTGCACCCACGACCTCCATGGCCGGCGACGGCGGCCCGGTCGCGCTGGGCGACGTTGCCCCGGGCGACGTGGTACGCGCCGATTGCCGGATGACGGACACGGGGCTCGTCGCCGACCGGATCGAGATCAAGCGGCGCGGCCAGTGAGCCGGGCCGGGACGTGGTGTACCGTGGCGCTTGCGCTGCTCGCCGGCGGCTGCCAGCGAGTCCTGAAGCCCGGCGACCCCCTGCCCGGGCTCACACGCCCGGAGCGCGACCGCTTCGACCGGGGCAAGGTCGTCTTCGACAGCGTGTTCACCCCGCAGACGGGGCTCGGGCCGCTCTTCAACTCGACCGCCTGCGGCGAATGCCACGAGGATCCGGCCGCGGGCGGCCGCGGCGACGAAGTGGAGGTGCACGCCACGGCTTTCAAGGGTGGCCTCTGCGACCCGCTCGTCGAGGAGGGCGGTCCCGTCATCCAGCAGCACGCGACGCCCGCGCTCAAGCAGGCCCTGGGGATAGACAGTGAGCCGTTCCCGCCCTCGGCCAGCGCGCGCGCGGCGCGGACCAGCCCGGTTGTCTTCGGCCGCGGGTTGCTCGACGCGGTGCCCGACTCGGTGATCCTCAAATACGCCGACCCCGACGACAAGGACCACGACGGCATTTCCGGGCGGCCCAACCGCTCCGTCGACGGCCGGATCGGCCGCTTCGGGCGCAAGGCGCTGGTCCCGACGCTCGAAGAGTTCAACGACGGCGCGTTCGTGGCCGAAATGGGCGTCACGAACCCGGCCGTAGCGAGCGAGGAGACGATCGGGGGGCAGCCCATCCCCCCCGGCGTCGACCCGGTGGCGGACCCGGAGATCGACGCGCCAGCGCTCGACCTCGCCAACGCGTTCGTCCGCTTCCTCGCGCCCCCGACTCCCTCGCAGCTCGACAGGGAGGGGCAACGCGGCCGTACCGTCTTCACCGACATCGGGTGCGCCGCCTGCCACATCCCGCTGCTCCGGACCGGCGACAACCCCGTAACCGCCTTGCGCAACAAGGAGTTCGCCGCCTACACGGACCTGCTGCTGCACGACATGGGTCCGGACCTCGCCGACATCTGCCTCGGCCTGGCGACGGAGCCCGAATTCCGGACGGAGCCGCTGATCGACCTCCGGGGCGCCACCGCCTTCCTGCATGACGGACGGGCGGCGACACTCGAGCAGGCGATCGAGGCGCACGGCGGCGAAGCGTCCGCCTCCCGGGACAAATTCAAGGCACTCCCCCCCTCGGACCGGGCCGCGCTGATCGCCTTTCTCAAGGCGCTGTAGCAGGGGGCTTGAACAGCCGGGCGACGGCTGATTAGCATCTTGGCGCCGACAACCAGCGCCCGGATGTCTTTCCTTTCCCTGGACGGTGTCTCCAAGCGATTCGACGGCGTGACCGCGGTCGACCACGCTTCCTTCAAGGTCGATCGCGGGCAAGTGGTCGGCTTCCTAGGGCCCAACGGCGCCGGGAAGACCACGACCATGCGCCTGATCACGCAGTTCTACGAGCCGGACGAGGGCGAGATCACGTTGGACGGCGTGCGGCTCGCCGACGCGGCGCGCGAGGCGAAGCGCCGCATCGGCTACCTCCCCGAGAACAACCCGCTGTATGCCGACATGCTCGTGCGAGACTACCTGGCGTTCATCGCCGACCTGCGCGAGCTCGCGGGGCCCACCCGCACGCAGGCGATGGACGCCGCGGTCACGTCCACCGGGATCGAGAGCGTCTACTACCGGCCGATCGGCGATCTGTCGAAAGGCTACCGCCAACGGGTGGGTCTCGCGCAGGCGATCCTGCCCCGCCCCGACCTGCTGGTGCTCGACGAGCCGACCGAAGGACTCGACCCGAACCAGCGGGTCGAGATCCGGCGGCTGATCGGCGAGCTCGGCAGGGACCGCACGGTGATCCTCTCCACGCACGTCCTCCCGGAAGTCCAGCACACCTGCTCGCGGATCCTGATCATCAGCCGCGGGAAGATCGTCGCGGACGGCCCCGCGGACCGGCTCGCACAGCAGGCCGAAGGCGCCGTGGAGATCGCGGTCGAGGCGGCGGGCGACGGCGTCGCCGCCGCGCTCGGCAAGCTCCCGGGCGTGCGTGACATCGTCCCCGGGCGCGCGGCCGTGGAGGGCCGCGTCGCCGTCACGCTCACCACCGACGGCAGCCGGGACCTGCGACCGGAGATCTTCGCGCTCGCCGCCTCCCGTGGGTGGACGCTGTACGAGCTCCACCGGGAGCGGGTGAACCTCGAAGACCTGTTCCACCAGCTGACGCGGGGCGACGGATGAACGCGATCCTCACCATCGCGCGGCGCGAGATCCGGGCGCTGTTCGACCAGCCCACCGCCTACATCCTGCTGGTCGTGTTCACCGCGGTGAACGGCTTCCTCTTCTTCCGCCAGGTGGAGCTGTACGGTGTCGCGTCGCTCCGGCCCATGCTCGACTTGCTGCCGTGGCTGATGCTGTTCTTCGTCCCCGCGGTCACGATGCGCGCGCTCGCCGAGGACGCGCGCAGCGGCACGCTCGAAGTGGTGCTGGCGCAGCCGATCACGGAGGTCGAGCTGCTGTGCGGCAAGTACGCCGGACAGGTGCTGTTCCTGGTGAGCGCCCTCGCGCTCACGCTGACGCTGCCGCTGGGACTCGCGCTGGGCGCCCGCCTCGCCGTCGGAGTGCTCGTGGCGCAATACGTCGGGGCCACGCTCCTCATCGCGGGGCTCGCGGGCGTGGGCGTGTGGGCCTCGAGCGTCACCCGCAACCAGATCACGGCGTTCATTCTCGCCGTGGCGGTGATGTTCGTGCTGATCCTCGTGGGACTGGACCCCCTGCTCGTCGGGCTGCCACCTCGACTCGGGGCCGTCGCGGCCTCGCTCGGCGTGCTGTCGCACTTCAGCGGGATCGCTCGCGGGGTGATCGATCTGCGCGACGCCGTCTACTTCGTGACGCTCGGCGGCCTCTTCCTGCTGCTCGCCTACTTCGCCCTGATGCGCCGCAGGCTGACGGCGCGCGGCGAGCCGCTCCGGCGGCTGCGGCTCGGGACGGCGCTGATCGCGGCGGCGCTGATCGTGCTGAACCTCTTCGGGCGGCGCATCGGGGGCCGGCTCGATCTCACGCCGGGGAGGGCGTTCACGCTGTCGCCCGCAACGAAGCAGATCCTCCGCCGCCTGCCGGACATCGTGACCATCAAGCTGTTCGCCTCGAGTGCGCTGCCGCCCGAGGTCGACTTCCTGAAGCGCGACCTGGACGACCTGCTCCGGGACTATCGCGCGTCGGGCCGGGGCAAGGTGAAGCTGGTGGTGCAAGACCCGTCGGCGGACAGCGCGGCGTTGCGCGAGGCGCGCACCCTCGGCATCCCCGCCGTCCAGTTCAACGTGCTGGGGCGCGCGGAGCTGCAGGTAAAGGAAGGCTACCTGGGCATCGCCGTCCGGTACGCCGACGGCGTGAAGACCATCCCCTTCGTCCGCCAGACCGAGGACCTCGAGTACCGCCTGACCTCGGACATCCGCTCGCTCACGCGAGCCGAGAAGCCCGTGATCGGCTGGGGCGAGATCGGCGACGCGGCGGCGACGCGGGGACAACGCGCCTTCGGCGCCCTGCGCGAGCAGCTCGAGCAGAACTACACGGTGCGGCCGGTGGCGCTCACCGACACGAGCGTCGCGACCGACGTGAAGGTGCTGGCCTACGCGGGCACGCCCGACTCCCTGCGGGGCGGGCAGGGCGGGACCCTGAAGGCGTTCCTCGACCGGGGCGGCAGCCTGCTGCTGATGTCGAGCGGCATGGAGCTCTCGACCCAGGGGCCGTTCGCGTTTTCCCGGCGCGTGGGATGGAACGAGCTGCTCGAGCCGTACGGCGTCTCGATCCGGTCCGACATGGTCTACGACCTGGCCTCGAACGAGCGCGTGGCGGTCCCCGCGCAGTTCGGGCAGGTGCTCGTGCCCTACCCGTTCTGGCTGAGGGCGCTCAGCACCAAGGCGTCCGCGGTGAACGCCGAGCTCGAGGGGATCCTGCTTCCGTGGGCGAGCACGATCGACACGACGAAGGCACGGCCGGGCCGGGTCACGCCGCTCTTCGTCTCGAGCCGCGCCGGCGGCGTGCAGGAGACCACCGCGATGCTCGATCCCAGCCGCGAGTTCCGCCGCGACAGCCTCGGCATGCGGCTCCTCGCGGTGATGGTCCATCCGCTGCCCCAGGACAGCGCCGGCGCGGCGCGCGGCCGGCTCGTGATCGTCGGCAGCTCGGACTGCGCGAGCGACCGCTACGCGCGGAACTCGCCCGAGAACGTCGCGTTCGTCCAGAACGCCGTGGACTGGCTCGCGCAGGACGAGGCGCTGATCGGGATCCGCTCGAAGAACCGCGCGCCGCCGCAGCTCGTGTTCACGAGCGCGACCGGGCGTGACTTGGTGAAGTACGGCAACATTGTCGGCGTGCCCGCGCTCTTGATCCTGGCGGGCGGCCTGCGCTTGTGGCGCCGGCGCCAGATCACGCGGCAGTCGTATCGGCCGCGCCCGGTGCAACCCGCCGCGGAGACTGCCTGAGCCGATGAGCGCGAAACACCTCAGGCTGGTCGCGGCGGCGTTCGCGGTCCTGCTCCTCCTGTGGGGCGCCTCCGAGCTCTTCTCCCGCGGCTCGGACCGGACCACCGACACCCTCTCCCTCCCCGCGCTCGCCCAGGGCGACGTGGATACGATCTCGGTCGTCAAGGGCGCGGACTCGATCGTGCTCGCCAAACAGTCGTCCACGGCATGGACGGTGAACGGCCGCCGGGCGGCGCCCGACGCCGTGCACGACCTGTTGCAGGCGCTGCGCGACAGCGTGCATCCGGAGCTCGTCGCCCTTGACTCCTCGTCCTTCGCCCGGCTCAACGTGGACGCCGCCGCCGGCCGGTGGCTGACGTTCCGCGGCGGCGGCAAACCGCTGCTCCAGCTGATCGTCGGCGCGCGCGGCACGGAGTATTCGAGCGCCTACGTGCGGCGGGCCGGAGACAGCCGCGTCTACCTGTGGCGCGGCCGCCTGGCGCAGCTGGCGGACCATACCGTGGAGGACTGGCGCGACAAGCGTATCGCCGCGGTCGAGCCGGACAGTATCGCACTGGTCCGCGTCGAGCGCGGCCAGGAGCCCTACACCCTGACGCGCGACGGGAAGGTCTGGAAGCTGAACGGCGCCGCCACCGACTCGGGCGCCGTCGCGCGCATGCTCGAGAAGTATCGCGCCGTCCTGGCCACGGGCTTCGCGACTGCCCAGCAGGCGGACTCCGCCCGGAGGATGCGGCCCACCCGGCGCCTCACGCTGCGCGCCGCCACGGGCACCGCCCTCCTCGCGCTCGCGTTCGACTCGACTGCTGGCGGCTTCTGGGTGAGCCGCACGGGCGGCTCGGCGGCGGGGGAGGCGGGCGCGTTCTACCGCATGAATGCCTGGGACGTGGACGGGCTCACGCCGGCGAGCAGCACGCTGCGCTCCGCCCGCAAGTAGCGCCCGGTGGCGCGCCCAAGCCCTTGGCTTCCCGCAGCTTGCAGTCTATTTTGTGAGGCTCACATGGCGGACCTGACGCTGTCGCGGAGCCAGCTGTTGCTGCTCGCCGGCACGGCCAACCGGCCGCTCGCCGAGGAGATGGCGCGGACCCTGGGCCAGCCGCTGTGCGCGGTGACGATCCGCCGCTTCGCCGATGGAGAGATCTTCGTCAAGATCGACGAGAACGTCCGCGGGCGCGACGTGTTCATCATCCAGCCCACGAACCCGCCGGCCGAGAACTACCTGGAGCTCTTGTTCCTGATCGATGCGGCGCGGCGGGCGAGCGCGGCGCGGATCACGGCGGTGCTGCCGTACTTCGGCTACGCGCGCCAGGACCGCAAGGACCAGCCGCGCGTCGCGATCAGCGCGAAGCTGATGGCGAACCTGATCACGCACGCCGGGGCGGACCGGGTGCTGGGAATTGACTTCCATTCCCACCAGCTGCAGGGGTTCTTCGACATTCCGGTGGACCACCTGTACGCGGCGCCGGTGTTCGTGAGCCACTTCCGCCTGAAGAACCTGTACGACCCGGTCGTCGTGGCGCCGGACGTCGGCTCGGCGAAGATGGCGCGCGCGTTCGCGAAGCGGTTGAACGCGTCGCTCGCGATCATCGACAAGCGGCGCCCCTCGGCGAACGTAGCGGAAGTCGTGAACGTGGTGGGTGAGGTGGACGACAAGGACTGTCTCATCCCCGACGACATGGTCGACACGGCGGGGACGATCACCGAAGCGGCGGCGGCGCTGAAGCGCTTGGGGGCGCGCAAGATCTACGCGTTCGCCACGCACGCGCTCCTGTCGGGCCCCGCGGTGGAGCGGCTGCGCGCCGCGCCGATCGACGAGGTGGCGGTGACGAACACGATCCGGATTCCCGAAGAACGCTGCTTCAAGACGTTGAAGGTGCTGTCCATCGCGGGACTCATGGCCAAGGCCATCGGCTACGAGCACTCGAATCAGTCGGTGAGCTCGTTGTTCGACTAAGGCTCGAGGACATTCTATGGCACAGATGGTCTCCCTCGCGGCAACCCTCCGTCAGCAACTCGGGAAAGGCGCCGCGCGCCAGGCGCGCTTCCGGGGCCGCGTCCCCGCGGTGATCTATGGGCGCGGGCGCGAGACCCAGCCGCTCGAAGTCGAGGCCAGGGCGCTCGAACAGGCGCTCCACGGAGTGGAGCCCGCGAGCACCATCATCGAGCTCTCGGTGGACGGGAAGACGACCAAGACCCTGATCCGGGAGATCCAGCGCCATCCCGTGCGCCCGGACATCATCCACGTGGATTTCTACGAGATCCACGCGGAGGAGAAAGTCACCCTGAAGGTTCCGGTGCACCTGGTCGGCAGCCCGGACGGCGTGCGCAACGCCGGCGGCGTGCTCGACCAGGTGACGCGCGAGGTCGAGATCGAGGTCCTGCCGGACAACATTCCGGACCGCGTCGAGCTCGACGTGACGGCGCTCAAGATCGGCGACTCGCTCCACGTGCGGGACCTCCAGATCCCGCAGGCCACGATCCTCACGTCGGCCGATCTCACGATCGCCACGGTCGTGCCGCCGCGCGCCGAAGAGGTGGCGGTGCCCGGGCCCGAGGCCATGGTCGAGGTGGCCGAGCCCGAGCTCATCCGCAAGGTGCGCGAGGAGGAGGAAGCAGGCGAGGCCGCCGCCGAAGGCGGGGCGCCCGCCAAGCCCGAGGCCAAGGGCGGCAAAGAGAGCTGATCCCTGCGCGCCGTCGTCGGCCTCGGGAATCCCGGTCCGGAGCACGCGGCGACGCGCCACAATGCGGGGTTCTGGCTCGCCGACGCGCTCGTCCAGGGCTGGAGCTTCCCCCCGTTCCGCCGCGGCGAGCGCGCGCGCTGCACTGAGGGGGAGCGGGACGGAGTGCTCGTCCGCGTGCTCAAGCCCACCACCTACATGAACCGCAGCGGCGCCGCGCTGGCCTCACTCCGCGCGGACCCCGCCTTCAACCCCGCCACCGACCTGCTCGTGCTCGTGGACGATTTCCAGATCCCGTGCGGCACGTTCCGGCTGCGGGCGGAGGGCTCCGCCGGCGGGCATAACGGCCTCAAGAGCATCGAGGGCGCGCTGCAGTCGCGCCAGTACGCGCGCCTGCGGATCGGCGTGGGGCCCCTCCCCGAAGGCGTGGGCGACTGGACCGACTACGTGCTCGCCCCGTTCACCCCGGAGCAGGTCGCGCAGCTCGAGGCGGTGATGCCCCGGCTGATCGACGCCGTGGAGACGTGGGTGCGCGAGGGGATTCGGTGAGCGCGGCCCTGCCCGGGCACCAGCCGATCCTCGCCTGAATGCTTCGGCTCGGCATCGTCGGCCTCCCCAACGTCGGCAAGTCGACGCTGTTCAACGCGCTCACGTCCTCCAGCGCCGCGGCGGCCGAGAACTACCCCTTCTGCACCGTGGAGCCCAACGTCGGCATCGTCGAGGTGCCCGACCCGCGGCTCGACGAGCTGTTCGCCATCGTCAAGCCGAAGAAGCGAGTCCCCGCGGTCGTCGAGTTCGTGGACATCGCGGGCCTCGTGAAGGGGGCGTCGCAGGGCGAAGGGCTCGGCAACCAGTTCCTCTCCCACATCCGCGAGGTGGACGCGGTCGTGCACGTGATCCGCTGCTTCGAGGACCCGGACGTGGTGCACGTGATGGGTCCCGTGGACCCGGTGCGCGACCACGATGTGGTCACGAGCGAGCTGGCGCTCGCGGACCTCGCGGTGTTGGAGCGCCGGCTCGAGAAGGCCCGCAAGAGCGCGCGCGCGGGCGACAAGGACGCCCAGGCCGAGGTCGCGCTGCTCGAGCGGGTGGTGGGTGAACTCGACGCCGGCCGCGGCGCCCGCGAGGCGGGCGAGCGCGAGCAGGCGGTGAGGTTCCTGCGCCAGCTCGGCCTGCTCACCGCGAAACCGATCCTCTATGCCGCGAACGTGAACGAGGACGACCTCGCCGCGGGCGGCGGCCCGTGGATCGAGCGGCTGCGCGCCGCCGTGCAGTCGCACCACGAAGAGGCGGAGATCGTCCCCTTCTCCGCCAGACTCGAGGCCGAGCTGGCGGAGCTCTCCGGCGACGAGCGCACGGAGTACCTCGCGAGCGCGGGCGTGGCGGAGCCCGGGCTCGACCGCCTGATCCACGCGGGATACCGGCTGCTGGGCCTGCAGACGTTCTTCACCGTGGGGGAGAACGAAGTGCGCGCCTGGACCATGCACCGTGGCGACACCGCGTTTCACGCCGCCGGCGAGATCCACTCGGATTTCCAGCGTGGCTTCATCCGCGCCGAAACGGTGTCGTTCGCGGAGTTCGTGAAGGCGGGATCGTACAAGACGGCCCGCGAGCAGGGGCTCGTGCGCTCGGAAGGGCGGGACTACGTGGTCCAGGACGGGGACGTGCTGCTGTTCCGGTTCAACGTCTAGTACCGACTCCACAGCACGATGGCGCCGCAGTTGCCTGCGACGCTGCGCTGGAACTCCCAGGGAACGTCGATGGCGCTCTTGTAGATCTCCACGCCGGCCAGGTCATCGGCCCGCAGGAACGCGAGGTTGTCGATCGCCGCCGGCATTCCGTCGAGTGACAGGGCGGGCACGCACAGCCGCGCGCCTCGCTGGATGAGCGGGACACAGGTGCCGAAGCTGCACCGCACCTGCACGCCCGACTCGGTGAGCAGCGCGTCGAGGCGGAGCGCACCGCGCCGCTCGAGGTCCTCGAAGGTGTAGAAGCGCCCGAATCCCCGCTTCCGGCGCTCGTAAAACCCCGCGAGACTCCGGAGCGCCCGTACGCTCCTCGCCTCGACCACGACGGGCGCGAGCTCCACGGCCTCCAGGTCCAGCAGCACGTACAGCTGCACCGTCCTCCCCCGCTTCAGCTTGACGGGATGCTCGGAGAACACCTCATCGCGATACAGGATGCGCACGGTCTGCTGCCCGGACGGCAGGCCGGACAGCTTGAACGCGCCTGCCGAGTCCGAGACGTCGAAGACCCGCGAGCCGCCGACCGCTATCATCACGCCGCCGAGCGGGCGCCCGTTGATGGAGGACCGCACGGTGCCGACGAGGCGAGCCGAATCCTGTTGGGCGTCGAGTGCGGATGTGGGAGCTGCGAGGATCAGGGCGATCCGGAGCGCGACGAGGAGAGACCACCGCGAGAGCGCGGTCACGCAGGTCATCGAAGCGGGCGGCACCCTGAGTGGTACCTCGTGCCGCGCCCAAGGTGCCGGCGGCCGGTGGGCCGCGGTTACTCCCCCTTCGGGCTCGCGGCCCCGTCGTGCACGCGGTTGCCCCGCCGATGCTGGGGGGCCGGCACGGCCTGCTCTTGATTCAGCGGGACCTCCCGCTGCACCAGATCCCGGGCGACCCACACGACTTTGGTGCCGCACATGATGGCATCCACCGGGTAGGGCTGCTGCGCGAATGACTGCCCGTCCGACGTCGCTACCTGGGTGCTCGGGAAGAAGTACCAGCAGCGCTCGCCGGTCGGATGGCTGTGAATCACCCCGACGGTACCCTGCCAGCCGGCGCCTTCGCACGTCTGCTTCGGGACGACGTGCGTCGCCGCGGACTGCGCGGGCTCCACGTCCGCAGGGGCGATACGCTGCACCATCACCGTCTGCCCGCGGACCTCGCCGATCATGCAGCCCATGAACTCGGTGGGAAACGAGCGGTACTGCAGCGTGAGAAAACGTCGGGCCTGGTCGGAGAGCACCAACGTCCGGGCGGCGGTTCCGCTGATCCGGGCTCCCGCCGGCGCTGTTTCCACGAGCCGCGCGGGCTCGGGGAGGAGCGCGAGCAGCACCATGAGGCCCGTCGTCGCAGCGACGGCGCGCCCCGCACGTGCCAGGAGCCAGATGCCAGCGAAATGCATATACCGCCTTCCTGAGATCACTGCCGCGGGGACCCGTCCCGGGGCCCGGTGCCGACTCACCCGACAGGGGTCGCAAGAGCGGTGCCAGGATCCGAGCTGATGACCAGTCTCGCAAGTCTCTATAGAACAAGGGCCTTACCTCGGCTGCGGTTCCCGTGACGACAGTCACGCTGTGTCGAGATCGCCGCAAACCAAGGCATCCTGGCAAACAGGGGCACCTGTGAGCAAGATCACGCTCACGTCGGCTGCTTCCCCACTTTCTCCAATCCGTCTATACTGGGTGCTCGACAATCCCCTACTCGGCGCCGCACCTGCGCCGGGTCGCCTATGACCAAAGGGAGGTGGCATGACTCGTCGGTACGAGACGGTCTACGTCTTCGACAGTAGCCTGGAAGAGCCCGCGATCAACGAAAAGCTGGAGAAATTTCACGGCCTGCTCACGAAGGACGGCAAGGGCTCGCTCACGAGCGTCGCTCACTGGGGCAAGCGCACGCTCGCCTTCCCGATCAAGCACCGCGAGGCCGGTTACTACGCGGTCGCGCAGTTCGAAGCCGCCGCGGACCTGCTCCCCGAATACACCCGCGCGCTGAAGCTCGAGGAATCCCTGCTGCGGTTCCTGGTGGTCGTGTCCGAAGGCCTGCCGGCCAAACCGGAGGCCGCTCCGGCCGCCGTGATCGCGACCGAGGAGGAACTGCTCGAGGAGGAGGAAGCATGAGGCGACCCGCCAAGACCTGCCCCGTGTGCGAGTCGGGAGTGCGCGTGCTGGACTACAAGGACGACCGCACACTCGGCCGGTTTCTGACCGAGCGTGGCAAGATCCTGCCGAGCCGGCTCTCCGGGATGTGCGCGCGCCACCAGCGCCAGCTCGCGACCGCCATCAAACGCGCGCGCCAGCTCGCGTTGGTCCCGTACATCAAGGGATACATCGGCTGACATGCCCGCGACGGGGGAGGGCCAGCGCTGGCGGCTCGCGCTCGCCATCCTCGCCTTCGCGGTCCTGGCACCGCTCGCGCTGGTGGCGCTGCCGTTCGCGGCGCTCGTGGCCGCCGCGCGGCCCGGCGCGGCCAAGGAGTGGGCGGCAGTGGCGCTGGCCGGGGGCGTCGGCGGCCTGCTGGTCCTCTCCCCGACCACCGGGTTGGACGACGCGCTGACGCGCGCATGGATCGTGGCGGTGTCCGTCGGCTTCGCCGCAGGTGCGGCCCTGCGCCCCAACGGGTTCTGGTCGCTCGCGCTGCGCGCGTGCCTGTACGCGGGCGCCGCCGCATCGGGGCTGGGCCGCGTCGTTGCGGGACCGACCGTCTGGGACGAGTTGTACTGGGAAGCCACGCGCGCGGCCAGCGCCGCCGTGCGGCCGCTGGTGCAGCTCGTGCCGCGGGCCTATCCCGGGTTCGAGCCTGCGGTCCGGCTGCTCGCGGGTGGGCGGCCGCTCTGGCTGGTGGTCGAGACGCTCGCGGCCCTGGCACTCGCCTGGCAATGCCACACGCTCGTCTCCCGAACGCCGCTCGGTCCTCCCTTGCTCGGGCTTGGAGCGCGGCGCCGGGCGCGGCAGACACCGCCCACCCCTCGAACCGCGGCGGCCCCGGCGGCCCCGGCGGCCCCGGCCTGAACCATGAGAGAGGACACCGGACCATGGAGATCATCCTGCGAGAGGACGTGCAACACCTCGGCAAAGCGGGCGAGGTCGTCAAGGTGAAGGACGGCTACGCGCGCAACTTCCTCCTGCCGAAGGGGCTCGCCTATCTGGCGACCGAGGCCAACAAGAGGAAGATCGTCTACGAGGCGGCGCGGCTCGCGACGCAGCGCGCCGCCGAGAAGACCGCCGCCGAAGGCGAGGCGAGCCGCCTCGCCGACGTCCACCTGACATTCCCCGTCAAGGTCGGCGAGGAGGACAAGCTCTACGGCTCCGTGACGGCGAGCGACGTCCAGCGCAAGCTGGAGGAGCTCGGGATCCACGTCGACAAGCGCAAGGTGGACCTCCCCGAGCCGATCCGCGAGCTGGGAGACTTCCGGGTCGGCATCAAGATCCACCCGGACGTGCGCCCCGAGATCCAGGTGAGCGTGGTGAAGGAGTAGCGAGCCCGCGTGGCCCGCGGCGCCGGCATCACCTACGTCGACGGCCCCCGGCTCCGCCGCTCCCTGCTCGCGGCGGCGGACTGGGTGGCCGCGGGCCGCGACGAGTTGAACCGCCTGAACGTCTTCCCCGTCCCCGACGGCGACACCGGCACCAACCTGTGCCTCACGCTCCGCGAGGTCGCGCAGGCGCTGCGCGACCTCGACGACGCCTCGCTTCCCCGGGTGACGGAGGCCATGGCGCGCGCGAGCGTGCGCGGCGCCCGCGGCAACTCCGGGATGCTGCTGTCGCAATTCCTGCTTGGCCTGCGCGACGGGCTGGGCGGCCGCCTCAGGGCGAGCACCCGCGACCTCGCCCACGCGATCGGCTGCGGCTCCGAGCGGCTGCACGGCGCGCTCGACGAACCCGTCGAGGGCACCATCCTCACCGTCGTCCGGGAAACGGCCGAGGAAGCGGCGCGCGCCCGCGAGGAGCGCGACCTCACGGTCTTCGTGCGGCGTCTCGCGGACCACGCCGAGCAGGCGCTGCGGCGCACGCCCGAGCTCCTCGCCGTCCTCAAGGCCGCCGGCGTGGTGGACGCGGGCGCGCAGGGGTTCGTGCGCTTCCTCGACGGGGTGAAGCGGCTCATCGAAGAGGGACGTGTCGCCGAGGGCGCCGTGGACCGGGTCGTGCCCGATGCCGCCGCGCACACCCGGGTGGAGCCCGCGCGGGACTTCCGGTTCTGCACCGAGATCCTGGTCAAGAGCCCCGCGCTCCCATCCTCCGTGGACGTGCGGCAGGCGCTGCGCCGCCTCGGCGGCTCCATCGTGGTGCTGCAGGCGGGCGACCTGCTCAAGGCGCACGTCCACACCGACGCGCCGGACGCCGTGTTCGCCCTCGGCGCGAGCTGGGGCACCGTCGAGCACACCGAGGCGGAGGACATGCGGGCCCAGCACCGCGCCCTGGCGACGAAGCGACCGATCGCGTTCGTCACCGATACGGCCTGCGACCTGCCCGACGCCATCGTCTTCGAACACGGCATCGGCCTCGTTCCGACCCAGCTGATCGTGGACGACCGGGTGTATCGCGACCGGCTGGAGCTCACCGCCAGCGAATTCTTCGAGCGACTGCGGGCGGGCCAGGACGCGAGCACGTCGCAGCCGGCGCCGCAGGCGTTCGAGGAGGCGTTCCGGGACGCCGCGCGGTCCGGCGACCAGGTGATCGCGGTCCTCTTATCCCGGGCGCTGTCGGGTACGTGCGCGAGCGCCGAGGCGGCCGCCCGGCGGCTCGACCCCGAGGGCCGCTGGATCACGGTCGTGGACAGCCGGGCGGCGAGCCTCGGCGAGGGCCTCCTGGTGCTCCGCGGGATCGAGCTCGCCACGGCAGGCTGGGGGCCTGGCGCGATCGCGCGCGAGCTCGCGCGCGTGCGGGACCAGTCAGGGGGCTTCTTCACGGTCGACAATCTCGAGCGGCTGGTCCGGTCGGGCCGGGTCGGCCGGGTGCGCGCCTGGCTCGGGTCGAAGCTGAACGTGAAGCCGATCATGCGGTTGTCGATTGACGGGGGCATCGACCCGGTCGCCCGGGCCCGCGGCCGGCCGACGCTGTTGCGCCGGGTGCTGGGACTGCTCGACCGGGCGCTCGCGGCACGGCCGCGGGCCCTGCGGCTCGCCGTCGCTCACGCCGACGTCGCGGACTTCGCCGACGAGCTGCGCGCCCAGATCGTCGCGCGCTACCAGCCGAAGCAGTGTCTGGTGAGTCCGATCACGCCGGTGATCGCCGCGCACGCCGGGATCGGCGCGTGGGGAGTGTTTTACCAGGTGGAGGACGGAACAAACGGATGAGCCGCGCGCTATGACTACCAGGAATCGCGGCGGTCGCGCGCCGCAGCGGCCCGGCGCGGAAGCCCGGGCGGCGCTGCCGCTCATCACGGAAGCGCTGCTCGATCGCAAGGCGGTCGACCCGCTGGTGCTGGATCTCAGGGGGCTCACCGCCGCGGCAGACTACTTCGTGATCGTTTCAGGCACGTCGGCCGCCCACGTGCGGGGCATGGCGGAGCACCTCATGACGGCGCTGGCATCGCACGGGATCGCGCCGCATCATGTGGAAGGGCTGGTGCAGGGACGCTGGGTGCTGCTCGATTACGTGGACTTCGTAGTGCATGTGTTCCACCCCGAGCTGCGGGAGTTCTACCAGTTGGAGCGGCTGTGGGGGGACGCGCCGGTGCTCGCCACGGGTTCCCCAGAGGGCGGGCTGAAAGGATGAGCCTCATGCGACGGGTCATGGGAACGGTGGCCGCGCTGGCGCTGTGGTGCACGGCGCCGGTGATGGCGCAGTACTTCGGGCAAAACAAGATCCAGTACAAGAACTTCGACTTCCAAGTCATCCAGACCGAGCACTTCGAGATCTACTACTATCCGGCCGAGCGCGAGGCGGCGCTCGACGCGGCGCGCATGGCGGAGCGCTGGTACGCGCGGCTGTCGAAGGTGCTGCACCACGAGTTCCAGAGCCGCAAGCCGATCATCTTGTACGCGTCGCACTCGGACTTCCAGCAGACCAATGCGATCAGCGGGGACATCGGCGAGGGGACCGGCGGCGTCACCGAGTTCTTCAAGCACCGCATGGTGCTCCCCTTCACCGGCTCGTACGCCGAGCTCGAGCACGTGCTCGGGCACGAGATGGTGCACCAGTTCCAGTACGACGTGTACAGCCGCGGCCGCATCGGCGCGGGCGTGCAGACGCTCATCAACGTCAACCCGCCGCTCTGGTTCATGGAGGGCATGGCCGAGTACCTCTCCATCGGTCCCATCGACCCTCACACGTCGATGTGGCTGCGCGATGCGTCGCTCGAAGGCCACCTGCCGACGATCGAGCAGATGACCTACGACCCGCGCATCTTCCCTTATCGCTTCGGCCACGCGCTGTGGGCCTACATCGGCGAGAAGTGGGGCGACGAGGTGATCGGCGAGATCCTCCAGTCCTCCTCCGCCTCGGGCGTCGACGGGGCGTTCAAGCGCGCGCTGGGACTGGCGCTCGACGACCTGTCCGCTGAATGGCGGGACGCGGTGCAGACCACGTATCTCCCCCAGCTCGCCCAGCACTACCGCGCCCGCCGGATCGCCCAGCCCGTGCTCACTCAGAAGCGGTCGGACGGCACGCTGCACATCGCGCCGGCGCTGTCGCCCGACGGGCACGAGATCGCGTACTTCAGCGAGAAGAACTCGTTTTTCGTGGACCTGTACCTCGCGGACGGGGAGTCGGGACGCGTGAAGCGCAGGCTGACCAAGTCGACCATCAGCAGCAACTATGAGAGCCTGCGCTTCGTCAATTCCGCGGGCACGTTCTCGCCGGATGGGCGGTACTTCGCGATCGCGGCGAAGCACGGGGATCGCGACGACCTGGTGATCCTGGACGTGAAGCGGGGCAAGGAGGCCCGGCGCATCCGCGTGCCGCTCAACGGGTTGACGACGCCGTCATGGGGGCCCGACGGGAAACAGATCGTCTTCACGGGCTACGACGGCGGCCTGTCCGACCTGTTCATCGTAAACGCCGATGGCACCGACCTGCGGCGCCTGACGAACGACAAGTACGCCGACCTGCAACCGAGCTGGTCGCCGGACGGCAAGACCATCGCGTTCACCACCGACCGCGGACCCCACACGGACTTCGCGACGCTGCGCTTCGACAACATGCGGATCGCCCTGTTTCACCTCGACTCCGAACGGATCGAGGTGCTCCCACGGATGGACCAAGGTAAGAACATCAATCCCGTGTGGGCGCCGGACGGGAAGTCCCTCGCGTTCGTCTCGGACCGGTCGGGGATCAGCGACATCTATCTGTACGACTTCGCCGACGGCGGTGTGTACCAGCTGACCGACCTGTACACCGGCGTGTCCGCGATCACGCCGCTCTCGCCCGCCCTCTCCTGGGCGCGGGAAGCCGATCGGCTGGCGTTCTGCTACTACGAAGACGGTGACTACAACGTGTACGGCCTGGACAATCCGCGGTCGCTGCGCCGCCAGCTCTATCGGCAGCCGGCCACTCCGCCCGTGGTCTCGCTCCTCGCCGCCGGTTGGCGCGACACCCTGCGGCGGGCGTCGCCGGCTCCCACCGCCGCGCCCGGCGAGCAGCCGCGCGCCGCCGCGTCCGTGTACCGCTCGCCGGCCGGCTTCCGCGCCTCCGGCGCGACCCCGCAGGCCGCCGAGTCCACCGCCGCGCCCCCGCCGGTCTCCGTGCGCACGCTACTCGACTCGGCGCCGGTCGCGCTGCCCGACACGAGCGAGTTCACGTTCAAAGGGTACCACACCCGGTTCTCACCGGACTACATCGCGCGGCCGACCATCGGCTACCAGCGGGACAACTTCGGGCGTGGGGTGTTCGGCGGGGGAGCGGTCTCTCTCTCGGACATGCTGGGGAACAAGACGCTGATCTTCGCGGGTGCGGTCAACGGCCGCCTCTCCGAAGCGCAGGCGCTGGCCGCGTTCATCAACCAGAGCCATCGCTTGAACTGGGCCGCCGGCTTCAGCCAGGAGCCGTATTACTTCTACCAGCCGACCACGCTGGAGCGGTTCGCGCAAGACACCTCGATCCTCACGGTGGGGATCCGGCGCTTCGTGATCCGGGACGGCTTCCTCGAGTCGTACTACCCGTTCAACCGCTTCAACCGGGTGGAGTTCGGCCTGCACGCGGCCAACATCTCCGATGCGATCCTCCAGGTCCAGTACCTGGTGGACCAGAACGGTTTCGTCTTCGCGCAGTCGGACCTACAGACGCTCCACAATCCGTCGATCTCGTACCTGTCGCCGTCGCTCGCGCTGGTGCACGACAAGTCGTTGTTCGGCTGGGTGGGTCCGTTCGCGGGTGCGCGCTATCGCTTCCAGATCTCGCCGGCCGTGGGCGACTGGCGGTTCGTGGGCGGGCTGGCGGACTGGCGGCGCTACTTCTTCGCGCGCCCGTTCACCTTCGCCTTCCGCGGGCTGTTCTTCGGGCGTTACGGCCGCGACGCCGACCAGTTCCCGCTGTTCCTCGGCAGCACCGACCTGGTCCGCGGCTACACGGCGGGCTCGCTGATCAACAACGAATGCGCCGCGGCCGCGTCCGATTCCCAGCCGTCCAGCGGGCGAACCGGCTGCTCGGAGCTCGACCAGCTGATCGGGTCGCGGCTCGCCCTGGTGAACGCGGAGCTGCGGTTCCCGCTCACGCGCAACCTCGTCCTGGGCTTCCTCCCGGTGGCGTTCCCGCCCATCGAGGGCGCGATCTTCTACGATATGGGGCTCGCGTGGGAATCGAGCTCGATCATCAAGTGGCGCCGCTCGGCGAACGAAGATCCCGAGCGGGTCCGCCGCCCGCTGCGCAGCTGGGGCGGCTCCATCCGCATGAACCTGCTGGGCTTCGTCGTGCTGCGATTCGACTACACCAAGCCGCTCGATCGGCCGCGCGACAAGAGCTATTGGACGGTGAGCCTCGGGCCAACGTTCTAACTCCGTATCGCTAAAACAGTTGCGCTGGCCTCGCCGGTTGCCTATCTTGTCCGGCGAGGCCATTTGCCTATCCGTGAGTGGTGTTTCGTGCTCGCCGGTCTGGCGCTCTGGGGCTGCGGGTCCCGAGGGCCCGCCGACGCGTCTCGCCCCGACGAGGCTCAAGCAGTTCCGCGCGAAGCCGCCGGCGCGCGCCCCGCCGGGGTCGCGATTCGCATCCCCGCGGAGGGCGGCACGCCCCGCGCCTACCGCCTCCCCGGGCTCGCCGAGATCCCGAACGCGATCCGCGGCAAGCTGCCCGCCGTCGAGCGCATCATCGGGCTCGACCCCGAGGCGGAGTTCCTCTTCGTGATGACCAACAAGAAGGAGATGCTGTCGCTCGATCTCGGCAGCGCGCGCGTCGACACGGTGGCGAAGGGGGTCGTGCAGGCGACCGTGGGCCCGGACGGGACCCTGTACACGGTGGACGCGAAGCGGCGGGTCGTCTCGGTTGCGCGCCGCGTGCGGTTCGCGTGGCCGCAGCCGCTCGGCGCCGCTCCCCGCGAGCTGTTCGGCGCTTCCGATCAGCGCCTGGTCGCGGTCGACCCGCCGCAGCTCATTACCGTGGCGCCGAATCAGCCGCCGACCAGCCGCACGATCCCCGTCGGGACCGACGTCACCGCGACGCGCTGGGGCGATCTCATCGCCGTCGCCAGCGACTCAGGGGTTCTGCTGCTCGATCCGCTGCGCAGCCGCGAGCCGACGTTCATCCCGCTCGCCGACCATCCGCGGGCGCTCGTGTTCTCGCCGTCGGGGCACCGCATCTACGTCGCGCGCCGCTCGGGGCTCGGCCTCGCCGTCATCGACCGCTACGAGCGCGCCGAGACCGATGAGGTCCGACTTCCGACGCCCATCGCAACCATCCGCCTCGACCCCCTGGGGCGCTGGCTGTTGGCGCGCCCGATGATCGGCGACACGGCCTGGGTCGTGGACCTGCCCGTGAAGCGGCTGGTCGGCGCGGTGCCGACGTCGTGGCGCGCGGACCTGCCCGCCATCGCGCCGGATGGCGCCCTGCTGGCGCGCCACGGGGAGGACATCGTCGCCTATCGGCCCGATACGGTCGTCGCGACCGGACGGCTGAGGGATGCGGCCGCCGACCTCTGGATCCTCACCTCCTGGCGGCCTCGCGGCAGGCGGTCGGCGTTCGCCGACGCGGAGCAGGCGGGGGAGCCGGGCACGGCGGCTGACTCGGCGGGCCCTGAAGGACCGCTCTACGTGCAGGTCTCGACCTCGCAGAACGAGGCCTGGTCGAGCGAGATGGCTCAGCAGCTCACCCGCGCGGGACTCGCCGCGAAGGTGCTGGCGCCCAAGGGGCCGGAGGACGGCTACCGCGTCGTCCTCGGCCCCTACGCCACGCGCGCCCAGGCGGAAGCGATCGGGCGCAAGCTCGGGCGGCCCTTCTGGATCTACCAGCCGACGCGATGACGGCCCGAGCACTCCCGCGATCCCGTCTCGGGAACCTGATTCCGTCGCTCGTCGAAGCGCAGGCGCTGGTCGCACTCGTGCCCGCGACCGGCGAGCTGCCGTGGGCGGCGGCGGCCGCGTGGGACGTGGCGCGCGCCGCCGCGCAGCACGGCCGGCGCGTGGCGCTCGTCGACCTCTGGATCGAAGACCCCAAGCTGCACGAGATCGTGGGTCTCACGCCGGCGGAGGGCATCGTCGACGCCTTCGAGTACGGTGTGTCGCTCACGAAGGCAGCCCACCAGGTCGACGGCGTCTTCTTCATCGCGGCGGGCGCGTACACCGCGCACGCGGGCGATCTCTTCGGGCACGAGCGGTGGCGGAAGCTCCACGGCGGCTTTCGGGTGGAGGGCGCGCTCCTCCTGCTCTACCTGTCGGCCGGTGCGCTGGCGCGCCTGTCGGCAGTCCCGGACGGGCTCATCGTCCTGTCGCCGGACGGGTTCGAGCCGGAATCGTCGATCGGTCAAGGGATCACCGCGGCGCTGGAGCGCGGCACCCCGCTGCTCGGCGTGGTACGGGAGCGCTGGACGCCCGTCTCCGCCGCCCCGCCATCCGGGACGCGGCCTACGCGACCCGCCCGGCCCGCGAGACGCCGGACGCGCCCCATCGTGGTGGCCGCGACGCTGGCCGTCGGGGCGGGGGGCGGCTGGGTGCTCCTGGTGCGCGGCGCCGAGCACCGGTCCGTCGCCCCGGCAAGCCAACCCCCCGCTCCGCCCGCCGCGCCGGCAGGCGACTCCGCGCCCGCGCCCCGCGTCGACACCCTGCCCTGGACGGTGCAGCTCGCGGCCTACGGCACGCTCGAGAAGGCTCTCGCCCTCGCCGACCGCCTCGCGGCCGACGACCTGCCTGCCTTCGTAACGCCGGTCGCCCTCGAGAGGCAGAACGGCGCCGCCGCGGTCTGGTACCGCGTCGTCGCGGGCGCGTTCGCGACGCGCGACTCGGCTGCCGCGGCTCGGGCCGCCCTGTGGGAGCGCGAGTTGGCATCGCCGGGCCAGGGCGATCTGCTCCGCGCTCCGTATTCCTTCTCGCTCCCAGACGGCGGCCACCCGGACAGCCTGCGCGCGCGCGGCCTGCCGGCGGTGCGCTGGGGTCCGGGTAACGCCCTCTTGTTGGGCGCCTTCGAGACGGCCGAGCAGGCGAGTCTCGCGGCAGCCCAGCTCAAGCGCGCCGGCATCACGGCCACGCTCGTCACCCGGGTGAGGACCACGCCATGAGATTGACCCGACTCGATCTGTCGGGCTTCAAGTCGTTCGCGGGCACGGTGGCGCTGCCGTTCGAGGCGGGCGTCACCGCGATCGTCGGGCCCAACGGCTGCGGTAAGTCGAACATCTCCGACGCCGTGCGGTGGGTGCTGGGCGAGCAGTCGCCCCGGCTGCTGCGCGGCGGGAAGATGGAGGACGTGATCTTCCAGGGATCCACCGGCCGCCGGCCGGTGAACGTCGCGGAGGTGTCGCTCGTTTTCGACAACTCCGACGACACGCTCCCCATCGCGTATCAGGAAGTGGTGGTCACCCGCCGGCTGTCTCGCTCGGGCCAGAGCGAATACCTGCTCAACCGCTCGCCCGTCCGTCTGCGCGACATCCAGGACCTGCTCTGCGGCACCGGGCTCGGGGCGGACGCCGCGGTCGTGATGGAAGCGAGGATGATCGAGGCCCTGCTCTCCGAGAAGGCGGAGGAGCGGCGGGCGCTGTTCGAGGAGGCGGCCGGGATCGGCCTGTACCGGGATCGCAAGAAGAGCACCGAGCGACGGCTCGAGGAGACAGGGGCGGACCTGGCCCGGCTCGAGGACCTGATCGGCGAGGTGCAGACGCAGGTGCGGAGTCTTGCGCGCCAGCGCGGGAAGGCGGAGCGCTACGGCCAGATGATCGCAGAGCGGTTCGGGGTCGCGCTCACGCTCGTGCGGCGGGAGCTCGAGGACTTCGACCTGGCGCTGGGCGGGCTGGGCCAGCGCGCCGCGGAGCTGGCCGAGCGGCTGCCCGCCGTGCGCGCGCGGCTGGCGGACGCGGAGCGGGAGCGGGAGGCGCGCGCCGAGGCCCGGCATTCGGCCGAGGCGCGGCGCAGCGGAGTGGAGCGGCGCCTCGGGGACGCGAAGCTCGAGGTGGGCCGGCTGGAGGGAGACCTCGCCCTGGCGGCCGAGCGGCTGGGCAACGCGGGCCAGCGGCGGGCCACGGCGTCCCAACGCCGCGAGCAGGAGGAAGCGCGGGCGGTCCAAGCAGAACGGGAACAGGCGGCGGCGGCGACCGAGTGCGAGACCGCCGAGCGGGACGTCGCCTCGGTGCAGCAGGAGGTCGTGCGCCACGGCGCGGCGGAGCAGGCAGTGCGGGAGCGCCTGCTCGCCCAGCGGGACGCGGCGCGTCAGTTGGAGGAAGAGCTGCAGGGCGGCGCCGAGGCGTTCCGGGCACTGGAAGGCGAGCGCGCCGCCCTGGACCGCGAGCGGGCCGAGCTCCGCCAGCAACTCGCCCAGGCGTCGCAGGAGCGCTCGGCGCGCAAGGCGGCCGAGCACACGGCGGCGACGCAGGCGGGCACCCTGGCGGAGCGCGCGGCGGCGCAGGGGCGCGCCGCGGCGGCGGCGGCGGAGGCGCTGGAGCACGCGCGCCGGCGCGTCGCCGAGCTCAAGGAGCAGGAGGCCCACGGTCGCGCCGCCCGGCGGCAGACCGAAGAGGCACTGGCGCAGGTGACTGCACGGCGCGACGCCCTGGCCGAGTTGGAGCGCGAGCGCGTGGGGCTCGCGCCGGCCGCTCAGGCGCTGCTCAAGGCGAAGGCGCAGTTCGGCGACGCGGTGATCGGCCCGCTGTCCGACCTCGTCCGCACGACTCGCCGCGACGCGGAGCTCGCCGAGCGGCTGCTCGGCGAGTGGCTGCACGCCGTGCTGGTGCGCGATGCGTCGGGGATCGACGCGATCCGCCGCTGGCACGAGCAGGCGCAGCCCGGCCCGCTGCTGCTGCTCCCCAGTGCGCCCGGGCCGCGCCTCGCCGCGGACGGGCGGCCGTTGCCGGATGAGTTGCGCGTCGATGGCCCGGCGGCGGCGTGGGTGCGCGCGTTGCTCGCCGGGCACGAGGTGCTGGACGGCGGCCGGGCCCTGCGGCGCCCGAACGGCGCCGTGTTCTTGGACGGCGGCCCCGCCGCAGTGGAAGCGGGCGGGGCGGCGGGCCCGCTGCGACGCCGCGCCGAGCTCGACGCGCTCGAGCTGGAGGTGCGCGAGGCCCAGGCCGCGCGGGCTCGGGCCGCCGCGGCGCTCGAGGCCACGCTCGCCGGACTGGCCGAGGCCGAAGCGGCGTTCACCGGCGCGGCCGCGACGACGGAGCGGGCGCGCCAGCAGGAGCTCGAGACGGGCGCCGACCGGGGCGACGCCGAGCGGGCGGCGGCGCATGCCCACCGCGAGGCCACGGAGGCGGCCGCACAGGTCGAGCGGCTGACGCTCCGGCTCACCGAGGTCGATGCGCGACTCGCGGCGCTCCACGCGGAGCTCGAGCGTCACGAGGTGGAGCGCGTGCGCCTCGACGAGCGCCTCGGCGCGGAGCGCGCCCGGCTCGTGGACCTGGAGGCGCAGCAGGAAGCGGCCCGCGAGGCGCGGGTGCAGTGGCAGGTGGAAGCCGCGCAGGTGGACGCGCGCCTCACCGCGGCCCGCGAACGGGCGGCGCGCGCCGCCGCCGAAGCGACCGAGGCGCGGCGCCAACAAGCGGCGCTCGCCGCGGAGATCGCGACCATCGACCGCGACTCGGCGACCCTCACCGCGCAGCAGGGCCAATGGCAGGACGCGCTGCAGGAACGCCGGCTGGCCGTGGTCGCGCTCGAGGCGGCAACGCGCGAGGCCGAGGCCCAGGTGCGGGAGGCGGAAACCCGCCTCGCCGAGGCGGAAGCGGGGCTCGAGGAGGTGCGCAAGGCCCTCGACGCGCTGGGCGCCGAACAGCACAAGCTCGAGCTGGAGCGGACGGAGCTGGTCGGCCGCAAGCGCGCGCTCGCGGAGCGGGTCGAAACCGAATGGCGCAAGCCGCTCGACCGCCTCCTCGCCGAAGCGCCGGAGGTGCCCGGCGACATCGCGTGGCTGCGCCAGGAGAACGAGCGACTGAAGGAAGCCATCGACGCCGTGGGACCCGTGAACGCCCTCGCGGTGGAGGAGCATGCCGAGGAAATGAAGCGGGTCGAGTTCCTGATGACCCAGCGCGACGACCTGGTCGCCGCCCGCCAGTCGCTGCAGCAGGCGGCGCGGGAGATCGACCAGACCGCCAAGACCATGTTCCTGGAGTCGTTCGGCAAGGTGCGCGACAATTTCCGCACCGTGTTCCAGACGCTGTTCGGCGGGGGTGACTGCGACGTGCGGCTCGCGAACGAGGACGAGCCGCTCGAGAGCGAGATCGAGATCCACGCGGCCCCGCGCGGCAAGCGCACGCAGCGCATTCATCTGCTCTCCTCCGGTGAGCGGACCCTGGTCGCCGTGTCGCTCCTGTTCGCGATCTTCCTGGCCAAGCCCAGCCCGTTCTGCCTGCTCGACGAGGTGGACGCGCCGCTGGACGACGCGAACGTGGGCCGCTACGTGCGCCTGCTTCAGGAGTTCAAGGACCAGACGCAGTTCATCGTCATCACGCACAACCCGCGCACCATGCAGGCGGCCGACGCCGTCTACGGGGTTACGATGCAGGAGCCCGGCGTGTCTACGATCGTCGGCGTGCGTCTGGGCCAGATGGAACCGGCCTAGCCCCCGTGCACCGGTCCCTCCGGACCGCTGCGCTCGCCCTCGCCGTGCCGGTGCGGCTCGGCGCGCAGCGGCCCGCCGGGTCTCCCACGGGGGTCACACCCCTTTCACCGATCGGGCCCCAGCTGGGCTCGATCACGCCCGACTTCTCATGGTCGCAGGACGTCCCGCCGCCCGGGACGCCGATCACCTATCGGCTGCGCATCGCCCGGGACTCCGCGCTCGGGGGCGCGCTGGTCGACACCGCGCTGAGCGCGACGAGCTATGCCCTGCGGTCGCCGCTCAAGCCGGGACGGCCGCTGTTCTGGCGCGTCGACGCCACCGCGGCGACGGGGGACACGGCCACGACCGGCCTCGTCGGGCCGCTCGCCGTGCCGCCCTGGGCCACGCTCACGACCCTGTCGGCCGCGGGCGGGGTGAACACGGCGGAGGCCCAACCGACGCTCGCGTGGCGCTCCCCCGCGGTCAGCGCCCCTCCCGGGCCGTTCCGCTACGACTTGACCGTCCGCCGTGCCGCGGCGCGGTTCGCCGACGTGCCCGAGGTCAGCGTCGGGGGCCTGAGCGACACGGCCTACCGGGTTCCGCGCCCCCTCGAGCGCCAGCTGGCATATGTGTGGGCGTTGGTTGTGCGCGCCGGTGCCGACACGAGCCTGGTCCGGAGCGAGGGGGTGTTCATGGTGGTCGACGGGTCGCTCCCGCCGGCCACGCTGCTGTACCAGAACTTCCCGAACCCCTTTCCCGCCGACGGCCGCGATTCCACGTGCCTCTGGTTCGATCTCGCGGTGTCCGGGGCGGTACAGCTCGCGATCCTCGACCTCCGCGGCAACGCCGTGCGGCGCTTCGTGCCGGGACCGGATTTCCCGGCGATCCTGCCCGCGGGCCGGTATGGACGGAGCGGGCCGGGCGGCCCCACGTGCGATTTCCGGCTCGCCTGGGACGGGCGCGCCGACGACGGCCGGGACGTGGCGCCCGGCGTCTATCTGTACAAGTTGAAGGCGGGAGGGGTAATTCAGTTCAGACGAATCGTCTTCCGAGGGAGGGGTCGCTAAACGTCATGGAACTGGTCACCGTGGGTACAGGGACGGTCGCTCCATCGGCCGCTCGCACTGCGGCGTGTCACTGGGTGGGCCGCGGCAATCTCAAGATCCTGCTCGACTGCGGCGCGGGCGCCCTGCACCGCCTCGCCGAGTTCGGGCTGCCGTGGGATAAGGTCACCCACGTCGTCCTGTCGCACTTCCATCCCGACCACTGGGGGGAGCTGCCGATGCTGGTGTACGCCCTCAAGTACACGGCGGACCCACCCCGCACGGAGCCGCTCGTGATCCTGGGACCCCCGGGCGTCGTGCGGCTCGTGAAGAAGCTCGCCGAGGGATACGGGTCGTGGCTTCTCGACCCCGGGTTTCCGATCGGAATCCTCGATTTGCGGGACAGCGAGCCGTTCCCGCTCGACGCCGATCTGAGTCTCGAGACGTTTCCCGTGCCGCACACGCCGGAGAGCGTGGCGCTCTCGCTCACCGCCCCGGAAGGGCGGCTCGTGTACACGGGCGACACCGGCGCCTCGAGCGAGCTGGCGCACTGGGCCAAGGGGGCCGATCTGTTGCTCGCCGAGTGCTCGCTCCCCGAGGAGATGGCGATAGACGTCCACCTGACGCCCGAGCGCGCGGGCGACCTGGCCCGCGAGGCCGGCGCGGGGCGCCTCGTCTTGACGCACTTCTATCCTCCGGTAGAAAATTTGGACCCGGCTCGGGCTGCCAGGACGCGGTTCGCCGGGCCCGTCGCGGCGGCGCGCGACGGAGACCGGTTCATGATCGGAGGAACCGAGCGGTGCTGATCGTGATGCGACACGGGGCGACCGACGCGGAGATCCAGCGGGTCGTTGCGGTGATCGAGGAGCTGGGCTACAAGGCCAGCCGCATGCCGGGCGCGCAGCGCACCGCCGTGGGCCTCGTGGGCAACGACGGCCGGGTGGACGCCTCGCGCCTCGAGGCCCTGCCCGGCGTGCAGGAGGTCATCCACGTCTCGAAGCCCTACAAACAGGTGAGCCGGGAATGGAAGGAGGAGAACACCGTCGTCCGGCTGCCGGGCGGGCTCGCGGTGGGCGGCGCCGAGGTCGCGGTCATCGCGGGCCCCTGCTCCGTCGAGAGCGAGCGGCAGATCCTCGACGCGGCGCGCCAGGTGAAAGAGGCGGGCGCCGTGATCCTCCGGGGCGGCGCCTGGAAGCCGCGGTCGTCGCCCTACTCGTTCCAGGGGCTCGGGCGGCCCGGCTTGCAGCTCCTCGCCAAGGCGCGCGACGAGACGGGCCTCTTGATCTGCACCGAGGCGATGGACCCCGAAGGGGTCGCGCACGTCGCCGAGGTCGCCGACATCATCCAGATCGGCGCGCGCAACATGCAGAACTTCTCCCTCCTCAAGGCCGCGGGCCGCTCCAACAAGCCGGTGCTCCTGAAGCGCGGGATGTCGGCGACGATCGAGGAGCTGCTCCTCTCCGCGGAGTACCTGCTCGCCGAGGGCAATCACGAGGTGATCCTGTGCGAGCGGGGCATCCGTGGCTTCGACCCCACGACCCGCAACGTCTTCGACCTCACCGCGATCCCGGTGGTCCACAAGCTGTCGCACCTGCCGATCATCGCCGACCCCTCGCACGGCACGGGTCTGCGGGAAAAGGTGATCCCGATGGCGCGCGCCGCGGTCGCCGCGGGGGCCGACGGCATCATCGTCGAAGTGCACCCGCACCCCGACCAGGCGCTCTCGGACGGCGCGCAGTCGCTCTATCCGGACCAGTTCGCTCAGCTGATGCGGGAGATCAGGGTGATCGCGGAGGTGATCGGGCGGCGGATCGCCGAGCCAGTGTCGGTGGGCGCGTGACCCCAATTGCGGATTGCGGAATGCGGATTGCGGAATGGAAGGGGGAGCGTCGAGCGGGAGCTTCGGCATCGCGGAGTGGAAGACGGCCTCTCGAATCCGCAATCCGCAATTCGCAATCCGCAATCGTCGCGCTCGCGATCTCCGCCGGCCTCCAGACGCCCGACCCCTGGCCCATCCTCGATCACGCCAGCGCCGCCTACCAGACGATCCGCACGCTCTCCGCCGAGTTCGTCCAGATCGTCTCGAACCCGATGATCGGGCCCCCCGACACCACGCGCGGCAGGCTCTACCAGATGCGGCCCAGCCGCTTCGCCATGCGATTCACGCACCCTAAGGGCGACCGCATCGTCGCCGACGGCCACGACCTCTGGCTCTACACGCCCAGCACGACGCCCGGTCAGGTGATTCGCTCCCGCATCCCCGACGTCGGGACCACCGGCCCGAATCTCATCGGGCAGTTCGTGGAGCGCCCGCGCGAGCGCTACACCGCGCGCTACCTGCGCGCGGACTCCCTGCCCGACGGGATGGCGGACGTGGTGGCGCTCGTCCCGAAGCAGCGGGACGAGCCGTACACCGAGGCGGTCATCTGGGTGGATCGGGACGACGGGCTGGTGCGCCGGCTAGAGATCTCGGAGATTCAGGGCCAGCGCCGGACCGTGAGCCTCAAGAAGCTGAAGGTGAACGCGGGCGTGCCGAGCCGCGAGTTCAGCTTTGCACCCCCGGCTGGAGTACGAATCGTGGATCAGTAGCGAGCGCGTCCGCGACCCGCGCCGCCGTCGCCTCGTCCATGCCGCGCTTGCCCGCCAGCTCGAGCGCCGCGCGCCCCAGCGCCCGGTACAGGAGCGCGTCGTCTGGCGTGAGCGATTCGAGGTGGCGGCGGATGGTGTCCTCGTCGCCGCGCGCCACGGGCCCCGTGAGCGCGCCCCCGGGCTCCCCGCGCGTCAGGTTCTCGAGCGTCCCCTCCACGAGCGGTCGCAACGCCTGCCAAGCGTCGGCGTCCGTCAGCCCCGCGTGTCGGAGCAGTCGCTGCGCCACGGCTTCCACGACTACGAAGTAGTTCGAGGCGAACACCGCGCCGGCGTGGTAGAGCGCCTTCGCCTGGCCGGTCAGCCGGAACGGCCGCATGCCAAGATCCCGGGCGATCGCCTCCGCCGCCTGGACCGCGCGGGGCATCCCCTCCACGGCGGCCCAGGCGCCCGTGAGACGCTCGGGCGCGCGCTCGGGGTCCGAGATCGTCTGGAGCGGGTGGAGCGAGCCGAGCGCCGCGCGCGCCGGGACGAGCGGGCTCAGCGCTTCCTGACCCTGGACGCCCGAGAGATGCAGCACGACGTGCTCGGCGCGGATCGCGTGCGTGTGCGCCAGCGATGCGGCGAGCACGCGGATCGCATCGTCCCGCACGGCGAGAATGACCACGCCCGCCTGGGCGAGCCAGGCAGGCGGCGGGGCACGGTCTGCGGGACCGACGGTGAGAGTGAGGGGCTGGGGGACCGCCTTCTCGCGGCGTCCGTACAGCGACACGGCGTAGCCCGCCCGGGTGAGCGCCAACGCGAGCCCCACGCCGGCGCGCCCAGGTCCGATGATGCCGACCGCTTGATCGGCGACGCGCCGCCGGCCGCCCACCTTAGTTCCGCGGGCTCGCAGGGCCCCGCGCCGCGAGGGAGAGCAGGTCCTCGGGCGACCGGGCCCGGCGCGCCAGCCCCAGCGCGGACTGGACCTGGTGGTCCTCGGCCATGCGGCGGCGGAACTCCGCAGGCCGGCCGAACACGTAGCGCGCGATCTCGTAGCCCAGGTCCTGCGCGATCAGGCTGCGCGCCCCCGCCACCAGGCTGTCCGAGATCGGGACGTTCCTGGTCCGGAGCCGGCGCACGACCTCGTCGACCATGTCGCGCGTGACCGTGAAGCTCGGATCGGTCACCCGCGCCGAGGCCTTCACTTCCAGCGTGTAGCTCGAGCGCACGTCCCAGTACACCGGGATGTTGCTCCCCAGCCCTTTCATGAACGCGCGCTCGGCGGTCGTGAAGGTGTCGGGGCTCACGAACAGGTCCGGCCGGATCCCACCGCCGCCCAGCACGGTGCGGCCGTGGTCGGTGTGGAAGACGAGGGAGGAGTCGACCTTCGTCGTGTCGTGACCCTCCTCGGCGGCGACGACCTGCGCCTCCTGGTCGGCCTCGTTCCTGCTCCTGCGCTGGATGGTCCGCCCGCTCGGCGTGTACCAGCGCGCCGTGGTGAGCTTCAGCGCCGTCTCGGGCGTGAGCTGCCACAGCGACTGCACCAGACCCTTGCCGAACGTCGGCGTCCCGACGACGAGCGCCCGGTCGTGGTCCTGGAGCGCTCCGGTGATGATCTCCGCGGCGCTGGCGGTGCCGCCGTTCACCAGCACCACGATCGGCAGGCCGGGCCAGAGCTGGGGCTTCGTGTCCTTGAACGTGCGCGTCGTGTTCGGCGCGCGGCCGCGCGTGGCCACCACGTCCTGGCCGGGATCGAGGAACAGCTCGCTCACGCCCACGCCCTGGTCGAGCAGCCCGCCCGGGTTGCCGCGCAGGTCGAGGATCAGCGACTTCATCCCCTTCTGCGCGAGGCTCCCCACCGCCTGGGTCAGCTCCTGCGCCGACGTCTCGCTCACCGGGTTGAGCGTGATGTAGCCGACCTTGTCGTCGAGCATCATCGAGAGCCCGACGGAGCGGATATGGATCGTCGCCCGGCTGAGCTTGAAGATGAGCGGCTGCTCCACGCCGACACGCCGCACCCTGAGCTCCACCGTCGTGCCCGGCTGCCCCCGTAGCTCCTTCACCGCCTGGTCCTGCTTCCAGCCCTCCGTCGAGCGACTGTCGAGCGCGATGATCCGGTCGCCGGACTGGATGCCGGCGCGCTCGGCGGGCGTCTCGGGGAGCGGCGCCACGACGGTGATCCAGCCGTCGCGCACATCGATCTGGATGCCGAGGCCGCCATAATTCCCGGTCGTCGCCTCGGAGAGGGCCCGGAAATCGTCCCGCTTCAGGAAGACCGAGTACGGGTCATGCAGCTGGTTCAGCATCCCGTCGATGGCCATCTGATAGAGCTGGCGCTCGTCCAGCGAGTCGACGTAGTAGTCGGCGACGTGCGCGAGCACATCCTCGAACAGCCGCGCCTGCTGGTACACCGACCCGGCGGGCTCCGCTTCGCGCTGCAGCAGCCAGCCGCCCGTCGCGAGCGCAACGAACGAGACGACGGCGACGACCAGGATATTCCGGAGCTTCATGAGACGCCTCGCGATGAAAGAGCGGTCACCGCCATGACCTCGCGCCACGCGGCTTCCTGCACGGCCTTCTCGGCCTGTGTCGCATCGATGTGCACCACCCCCGGCCCCGTGGCGTTGCGGTACGCCTCGAGCACGCGCCGGTGGAACGCATCATCCTGCCGCTCGAACCGGTCCGGCGCCTTGTGGGCCGCCCGCTGCCGCGCCCGGCCCGTCGCGACCGGCACATCGAGCACCAGCGTCACATCGGGGACGAGCCCGCCGGTGGCGAGTCGGTTGGCCTGCGACACCTCCTCGTACGGCAACCCCGCGCCCGCGACTTGGTAGGCCATGGTCGAGAGGAAAAACCGGTCCGCGACCACCACCTGGCCCGCCGCGAGCGCGGGGCGGACGACCTTGTGCACCAGGTCCGCCCGCGCCGCGAGGAAGAGAAACAACTCGGCCGCGGGGGCCATCTCGTCCGGGACCGTCAGCGCCACCTGGCGCGCCGCCTCGGCCACCGGCGTGCCGCCGGGCTCCCGCACCGCGACCACCGCGCGCCCGTCGGCGAGCAGCCGCGCCGCCAGCCAGCGCGCGAGCGTTGACTTCCCCGCTCCCTCGGGGCCCTCGACCACGATGAGCAGACCCGATCCCGCGCCGTTCATCCTAGCGTGATGATGGGGCTCGCGGCCCCCTGCTTCATGCCTTCGTAGATCCGCGCGTTCACCTTCGCCATCAGCTTCTCGAAGTTCGCCTGCGCGGCCACGACCTGCTGATACACCGGATTGGACTGGACGCTCTGCAGCGCGCGGTCGTACTGCTCCACCTGACCCTGCGCGGCCTCGCGCCCGTCGTGCGCCGCCCGCTCGATCTCTTGCGCGATGCGCTCGACTTCGGCGAGGAGCCGCCGGCAGGCGGCATCCTCGCGCATCCGGTCGCTGGCCCGAACCAGCGTCTTGTACTCGTCGCTCTGCCCCAGCAGCCGGCCCAGCTCCTGCGCCTTCTGGTCGATCACGCTTCCTCCCTGGCGAAGGCCAGCAAGAACCGCGGCCGGCCGAACAGATCTTCGTGGATCGCCACGCGGGGCCAGCGATGCTCGCGCGCGACCGCGCGCACCCGCTCCGCGCGCCGTTCGTCGATCTCGACCGCCAGCACTCCCCCCGGCTCGAGCAGGGCCGCGGCGCCGGCGAGCAAGGCGCGCGTCGCGTCGAGCCCGTCGCGCCCGCTCACGAGGGCGTCCCGCGGCTCGAACTGCCGCACCGCGGGATCGAGCTCGCGCCACTCTCGCTCGGTCAGGTACGGCGGGTTGGCCACGATCGCCCGCACCCGCTCACCGGCCAGCGGCGCGAGCAGGTCCCCCTCGCGCACCTCCACGGGCACGCGCGGGCGCACCAGCTCCACGTTCTCCCGGGCGAGGGCCGCCGCCCCGAGTGAGCGCTCCACCGCGATGACGCGGGCGAAATCCTCCTCCCCCTCCAGGGCGAGCGAAAGCGCGATGCAGCCGCACCCGGTCCCCACGTCCGCCACCACACCTCGGGGCTCGCGCCTCGGGCCGCGGGCTTCGGGGGTGCCGTTCCGAGTCCCGATCCCCGACGCCCGAGCCCCGTACTCCAGCACCAGATCGACCAGGCCCTCGGTCTCCGGCCGCGGGATGAGCGCCCGCGGATCGAGCTTCAGCTCGAGCGTGCGAAAGCCGGCGCGGCCGACCGCGTACGCGAGCGGCATCCCGCTCGCCCGGCGCTGCACGGCCGCCTGGAACGATTCCAACACCGCGGACGCGGGCTCGTGTTGGCGCTCGAGCCACACCTCGCCCCGCTGCACCCCCGCGCCCGCCACCGCAGCCCAGATCGTCGTTGCCTCGCGCCGCGGGTCCGCCACGCCCGAGTGCCCCAGGCGCAGGGCGGCCTCTGCCAGCGCCTCGCCGATCGAGGCCCGGGCAGCGCGACGAGGGCTGGGGGGACGCGGAGCGCGCGGGGAGCGGGGGGAGCGGCGTGGTCGCGCCGCGCGCTCAGGCACTGAGTCGTTCCTTTTCTCCGGCGAGCCGCAGGGCGCTGATCAGGTCGTCGAGGTTGCCGTCCAGCACTTCTGGAAGATTGTGGACCGTGTAGTGGATGCGGTGATCCGTGACCCGGTTCTGGGGGAAGTTGTAGGTGCGGATCTTCTGCGACCGGTCGCCCGTGCCCACCTGGGCCCGACGCTCCCGCGCACGGGCCGCTTCCTGCACGGCGAGCATCCGGTCGAGCAGCCGCGCACGCAGGATCTCGAGCGCCTTGATCTTGTTCTGGAGCTGCGACTTCTGGTCCTGGCACTTCACCTCGAGGCCGGTGGGCAGATGCGTCACCCGCACGGCGCTGTCCGTCGTGTTGACGCTCTGGCCGCCCGGTCCGCCCGAACGGAACACGTCGATGCGCAGGTCCTTCTCTTCGATCTTGATATCCACGTCCTCGGCTTCGGGAAGCACGGCCACCGTGGCGGCGGACGTATGGCGCCGCCCCTGGGCCTCCGTCTCGGGGATGCGTTGCACCCGGTGTACCCCGGACTCGTAACGCAACGTGCCGAACGCCTTGGGCCCGCGCACCGCGAAGATCGCCTCCTTGAGGCCGCCCAGGTTGCCCTCCGAGAGCGACACGACCTCGAGCTTCCAGCCGCGGCGTTCGCAGAACCGCGTGTACATGCGGAACAGCTCGGCGGCGAACAGCGCCGCCTCATCGCCGCCCGTGCCGGCGCGGATCTCGACGATAGCGTCGCGGTCGTCCATCGGGTCGCTGGGGGTGAGCAGCTGGGCGAGCTGGCCCTCGAGGCGCTCGACCTCGGGGCGCAGGCGCTCGATGTCCGCCCGGGCGAGCTGCGAGAGCTCCGGGTCCCGGTCCTGGAGCACCTCACGGGCCTCCGCCAGTTCCTTTTCGGCCCGTGCGTACCGGTCCGAAACCTGACGAATCCCTTCCAGCCGCGCGAGCTCGCGACCGAGCTGCTTCAGCTTGGCCGGATTTCGCGCGGTCTCGGGGTCGGCCAGGGCTCGCGCGACCTCCTCCGCCCGCGCCAGCGCCTGGCGGAGTCGGGCCTCCACGCGTTAGCCTGCGCTCTTGTCCGTCTGGTATCTCCGGCGGAACCGCTCCACGCGCCCGGCCGTGTCCATCAGCTTCTGCTTGCCGGTGTAGTACGGATGACACTTGGCGCAGATCTCGACGTGGATCACGGGGACCGTGGACCGCGTCACGAAGCTGTTGCCGCAGGCGCACTGGACCGTGGCGCGCTGGTAGGCGGGGTGAATACCGGGTTTCACTGCACGTATCCTCGGCATGTATCCTGGGCTGCTAGTCACACGGTACCAAGCATGGAAATATAACTGGCGCCGTAAGTTGCAGGCAAGGTGCCGCGCGGCCCTCGAATTGACACCAGACCCGCTTCCGCGTAAGCTTGCGCACCACAACCCTTCAAGCCCACGAGAACGCTAGCGTGTCGGTCACGGCTATCCTCCAGAAAGTGCCGCTGTTCGGTCAGCTTTCGCCCTCCGAGCTGGAACGGGTGGCCGAGATCACGCGCGAGCGCAGCTACCCCAAGAACTCCGTCATTCTTTTCGAAGACGATCCCGGCGACGCCCTCTACGTCGTGGCGAAGGGCCAGGTGAAGGTCGTGCTCATCGGCGAAGACGGGCGCGAGGTCATCCTCTCCGTGCTCGGGGAGGGGGACTTCTTCGGCGAGATGTCGCTGATCGACGAGGAGCCTCGCTCGGCGCACGTGATCGCCATGGAGGACTCGAACCTCCTGGTCATCCGGCGAGAGGACTTCTCCACGATCCTGCAGCAGTCACCGGGCATCGCGCTCGCGCTGTTGCGGGAGTTGTCCCGCCGCCTGCGGCGCGTGGACGAGAAGGTCGGGAGCCTCGTGCTGCTCGACGTCAACGGCCGCGTGGCGCAGCTGCTGCTCGACCTCGCCGACGAAGCGGGCTCGGACCGCATCACGCGCCGCCTCACGCATCACACGATCGCGCAGATGATCGGCTCGAGCCGCGAGACGGTAAGCCGCACGATACGCGAGCTGGTCGAAAAGGGGTACATCCAGATCAGCCGCCGGGAGATCCTGATCCGCGACCGCACCGCCCTGGAAGCGTCCGCAGGGCGGTCGTGAGGTGGGTCACGGGCAGCGCGTGAGGCCGCGGTTATTCTACCTTCCGAATTCTCCTTGACTTAGCCCTGGGTACGGGGTGCGGGGGCGGATGCGCTACACGGTGACGTTCTGGGGGACGCGGGGTTCCATCCCCACCCCCGGACCTCACACGGCGCGCTACGGCGGCAACACGCCGTGCGTCGCCGTCGAGGGCAGCGGGGGCCAGCTCGTCATCCTGGACGCCGGCACGGGCATCCGGGCGCTGGGGCTGGTCCTCGTGGAACGGCAGAATGGCGCGGTCAACGCGGAGATCCTGCTGTCGCACGCGCACTGGGATCACATCCAGGGACTACCGCACTTCAAGCCGTTCTTCGCGCCGGGGAACGCGGTGCGGATCTGGGGCTCGCGCCAGGGGACGACCTCGCTCGAGGCCATCCTCCGGCAGCAGATGGACCCGGCGGTGTTTCCGGTGCCGCTCGAGGCGCTGTCGGCGAAGCTGACGGTGCAGCAGGTCGAAGCGGGGGAGTTCACGGTGGGGGCGTTCCGGGTGCACGCCATGAAGCTGCGGCATCCCGGAACGACGCTGGGCTTTCGGCTCACCCCGACCGCCGGGGGGCCGAGCATCGCGTACGTGACGGACAACGAGCTGGGGCCGGGCGGGCACTACGCCATCCCGGCTTCGTGGCGGCGGGACCTGGTGGCGTTTCTGGAGAGCGCGGAGCTCCTGATCCACGACGCGATGTACACGCCGCAGGAGCTCGAGCAGCACCGCGGGTGGGGCCACTCCACATTCGAAGAGGCGGTGGCCCTCGCCGCGGACGCCGGCGTGGGGCGGCTCGCGCTGTTCCATCACGAGCCCGAGCATGACGATGTGGCGGTCGACGAGCTGCTGGCCGCTGCCCGCGGGCAGGCGAAGGCCTGCGGTGGGCCCGCCGAAGTGCTGGCGGCCCAGGAAGGGTTGACTCTTACCATCTGACGCGAGGAGCACGCCATGCGGTCGCGTTCGCTAGCCACTCTCGTGCCTCTGTCCGTGGCCCTGCTCGGGTCCGCCGCCGGGCTCGCCGGCCAAGCGCGCGGGCAGGACGCCCGCCCCGGCATCGCGGTCCTCCCCTTCGACAACGGCGGGTCGTACGGCCAGGACCGGGAGAACTTCGACGCCCTCCAGAAGGGGGTCGCGGGAATGCTGATCTCCGAACTGGCGATGAACCCCGCAGCCCGTGTGGTCGAGCGCGAAGAACTCCAGAAGCTCGTCGCAGAGCAGAATCTCGGCTCGAGCGGCCGGGTGGACCCGCAGAGCGCAGCCAAGATCGGGAAGCTGGTCGGCGCGCGCTATGTGGTGACGGGCGTGTTCATCGACTTCTACGGGGACTTCCGGCTCGACGCGCGGCTCATCAACGTCGAGACGGGTGAGATCGTCAAGGTCGAGTCGGACCGGATGCAGCGGGACCACCTGTTCGACCTGATTCGCGGCGTGGCGACGAAGCTGATGAAGGACGCCAACCTGCCGGCGCTGCCCAGACAGGCCTCCGACCAGCGGATGACCCGGCAGATCCCGACCGAGGCGCTGACGTACTACTCCAAAGCCCTGCTCTACCAGGATCGCGGGGAGAAGGACAAGGCCGTCGAGATGTATCAGAAGGCGCTGGCCGTCTTCCCGGAGTACGCGGAGGCGCAGCAGGGGCTCGAGCGCGTGAAGAGCTCATGACCGCGCGGTGAAGGACCACCCCGGTCCGCCCGAGGCGGCCGGTGGAAGCATGAGATACGTCCTGCTCCACACCCCGGCGTGGCGGCCGGCGAGCGTGGCACCCGCCCTCGACGCTGCGCAGATCGAGGTCCGCGAGGTGCACGTACCGCGGGATCTGGTGGTCGATGAACGCCCCACCGTGCTGATCCTCGACTCCGAGAGCCGGTCGGTGTTCCCGCTCGATGTGCTGCGGGCGTTCCTCGACGCCGGGGGAGCGGTCGTGGCCCTCGGGCGCGAGGGCGAGCCGGACGTGCCGGCGGAGATGCCCACGGAGCTGTTGTCGGGGTTCGTGAAGCATCCCGCGGGTCCACGCCAGCTGCTCGTGGCGGCGCGCGCGGGTTACCGTGAGGCGGTCGCCCGCGCCGAGACCGGCCGCGCCCGGGCGGAGGCGGCGAACCGCAGCCGCGAGATCGGCGAGCTGACCCGCATCGGCGTGGCCCTCGGGACCGAGCGCGACCTCAATACCCTGCTCGACCTCATCCTGACGCAGGCGCTGCGGGTCACGTCGTCCGATGCGGGCAGCCTCTATCTCGTCGAGACGACCGACCGCGAGCCGCGGCTGCGGTTTCAGCGGACGCAGACGTACTCGAAACCCGAAGTGCCCTTCGTGGAGTTCACGATGCCCGTGGACCGCACGAGCCTCGCGGGCTACGCGGCGATCACCGGCGAGCCGCTCGTGATCGACGACGCCTACTTCCTGCCGCCCGACGTCGAGTACACGATCAATCGCTCGTTCGATGAGCGCTACGGCTACCGCACGAAATCGATGCTCGTGATCCCGATGAAGGACCACAAGGAGCAGGTGATCGGCGTGCTGCAGCTCATCAATCGCAAGCGCAACTGGGAAGCGGTGCTGGCGACGCCCGCGGACGTGGAGCAGCAGGTGGTTCCGTACTCGAAGCGCACCGTCGAGCTCGTGACCGCGCTCGCCGGACAGGCGGCGGTCGCGATCGAGAACGGCCGCCTGTACAAGGACATCGAGCAGCTGTTCGAAGGCTTCGTCCAGGCGGCCGTGCACGCCATCGAGCAGCGCGATCCCACGACCTTTGGCCACTCCGGCCGCGTGGCGAACATGACGGTGAGTCTCGCCGCCGTGGTGGACCGGGCGAGGGAGGGACCCTATCGCGGCGTCTCCTTTACCCGCGAGCAGATCCGCGAGATCCGCTATGCCGGTCTGCTGCACGATTTCGGCAAGGTCGGCGTCCGGGAGGAGGTGCTCGTCAAGGCGAAGAAGCTCTATCCGCTGCAGCTCGAGCTGATCTGGCGACGCCACGATTTCGTGCGGCGCACCGCGGAGCGGGAGTTCTGGCGCAAGCGGGCGGAGTTCCTGGAGCGGCACGGGCGCACCGGGTACGAAGAGTTCCTGCGCGCGGTGGAAGCGGAGCACACCCGGGAGCTCGCCGAGCTCGACCACTTCATGGAGGTGGTGATCCATGCCAACGAGCCGTCGGTGCTTCCGGCCAAGCGGTCCGAGGAGTTCCTGGCCCTCACCCAGCGGACGTACCAAGACCTCACCGGCGAGCCGCGGCCCTTTCTGACCGATAACGAGATCCGCTACCTGACGATCTCGAAAGGCAGCCTGGACGAGGAGGAGCGTCTCGAGATCCAGAGCCACGTGACCCACACCTACCGCTTCCTGCAGCAGATCCCCTGGACCCGGGAGCTGCAGGAGATCCCGAGAATCGCCTACGGCCACCACGAGAAGCTGGACGGCGCCGGCTACCCGCGCGGCGTGACCGGCGACGAGATCCCGGTCCAGACCCGGATGATGACGATCAGCGACATCTACGACGCCCTGACGGCCGCGGACCGTCCCTACAAGCCGGCCGTCGCGCCCGCGCGCGCGCTCGACATCATGAGCGACGAGGTCAGAGCGGGGCAGCTCGACCGGGACCTGTTCCGGCTGTTCGTCGAGGGGAAGGTGTTCAACCCGGGCGGTTAGCGGAACAGGAGCCGGAGCGCCACCACGATAAGCAATACCGCGAGGCCCCTGCGGAGCGTGGCATCGGCCAGCGGCCCGGCGAGCTTCGCGCCCAGCAGGGCGCCCACGAACAGCCCCAGCGCGATCACCCCCGCGTAGGGGATATTGACCTGGCCCCGCCGGTAGTACTCGAGCGCGCCGAGCAGGCCGACGGGCAGCAGCAAGGACGCGAGCGACGTGCCCTGGGCGGTGTGTTGGGGCAGCCCCGCGAGCAGGACAAGGGCGGGAACGATCACCACCGCACCCCCGACGCCGAACACGCCCGACACGACGCCGCCCGTGAGGCCGATCAGACTGACCACCACCCAGTTCATGGCTCGTCTCCTGGTCTTGGGGTCCCCCACCCGCCGCCGCCCGGCGTCTCGAGCCGCAGCACGTCGCCCGGCTCGAGCAGGGCGCGCGCCTTGGGCGCGAGCGGCGTCCCGTTCAAGAGCGTGCGCCCCACCGCACCGTGCCCGCCGCCCGCAGCGCCCGCAGGGTGGTGGCGGCGCCGTTCCGCGAGCACGCTCAGCTCCATCGACGCGAGGGCCTCGAGCTCGCGAATGACGCCCTGCCCACCCCTCCACTTCCCGGCGCCCCCGCTCCCCTGACGTAACGCGTAGCTCCGCACGCGCAGCGGATGCTCCATCTCGAGGACTTCGATCGGCGTATTGCGCGTGTTCGACATGCCGACATGGACGCCCGAAGGCCCGGGCGCGGTGGGCGACGCGCCCTGGCCACCGCCGATGGTCTCGTAGTACGTCCAGCTGCCCACCGCCGCACCACCCCGTTGCACGTTGCCCGTTGCACGTAGCCCGCCGAAGGTGACGTTGTTCATCGTGCCCTGCCCCTGGGCGGGCACGGGGATGCCGCCCCGGGCGAGCGCGAGGATCAGCGTGTCGACGATGCGCTGCGAGGTCTCGACGTTGCCCGCGGCCACCGCGCTCGGGTAACGCGCGTTGACGAGGCAGCCCTCCGGCGCGGTCACCCGCACGGCGTGCTGGACGCCGCCGTTCGTGGGCACGTCCTCGGGAAGCAGGGTCCGCACCACGAACAGCACCGCCGAGCGCGCCACAGCCAGCGGGCAATTGACGTTCCCCCGCGCGGCGGGCGCGGTGCCGGTGAAGTCGGCGTGGAACGCACCCTCCCGGATGTCGATCCGCACGCTGATCCGGAGATCCACGTCGTCCACCCCGTCCCCTTCGAGCCAGTCCGTGGCGCTGAGACCGGTGGCCGGGATCCGCCGCAGCGCCTCCCGCGTGCGGCGCTCCGCGTAATCCAGGAGGTCGCGCACGGCGGCGCGTACCCCCGCCCCGCCGTAGCGGGCCACCAGCGCCCGCAGGCCGTCCGCGCCGCGCTCCACGGCCGCCCGCTGTGCCGCGAGGTCGCCGCGCCGGGTCTCGGGCGTGCGCACGTTCGCGAGCACGAGGCGCTCCACTTCCGGCGTCAGCCGCAGGGGCGGCAGGATCAGTCCCTCGGCGAAGATCTCGCGCGCCCCGGCCGGCATGCTGCCGGCCTGAGCACCTCCGACGTCCGAGTGGTGCGCCCGCACCACGCCGTATCCACCCACCTCGCCGGCGATGTCGATGGCGCCGATGAGCGTGATGTCCGGGAGGTGCGACCCGCCGGTGTAGGGATCGTTGAGGATGAAGACCTCGCCGGGCCCGGGCTCGAGCGCGCGCACGGCGGCGACGGATTCAGGCAGAGCGCCGAGGTGAACCGGAATGTGAGCCGCCTGCGCGATCATCGCGCCGTCCGCGTCGAACAGCGCGGCGGAGCAGTCGCGCCGCTCGCGGATGTTGGGCGACAGCGCGGAGTGGATGAGCACGAGCCCCATCTCCTCCGCGACCGAGGCGAAGCCGTGGCCCATCACCTCGAGACCGACGGCGTCGAGCGTCATGCCCGCTCCGCGATCAGGGCCCCGGACGGGTGGACGGTGCCGCGCCACCCGGGCTCGATCAGTGCCGTGGCGTCCCGACCGGCGAGGATCGCCGGGCCGTCGAGCGTCACGCCGGGCGCGAGCTCGTCCAGGGCCCAGACCGACGCCGTCAGCCGCTCTCCCCCCAGCGTGATCGGCCGCCGGTGTTGAGGTGCCCGCGCGGTCCGCCGCACGCCCGCAAAGCGCGGCAGCGGTCCCTCACGCAGCGCGACGACCCGCAGGTTCACCACCTCGACCGGCTGGCCCGTTCCCGCATGCCCGTAGCGGGCCCGGTGCCGGGCGAGGAACGCGTCGCGAATCTGCTGCGGGTCGTCGTGCGTCACCGGGACCGTCACTTCGTATCCCTGCCCGGCGAACCGGCAATCCGCATACCGCATGAGGGCGCCGCCCGACAGCTGCCGAGCCGCCTCCGTCAGGAGGGGGCTGTAGGCGCGACCGATCTCAACCGCGTCGAGGTCGTCGAGCGAGCGGTGCAGCGACGTCACGACGTCCGTCCGCTCGGCCGCGGCGGCGAGCCCCAGGGCGCTGAGCACGCCGGGATGCGGCGGGACGACGACCGTGCGCATACCGAGCGCATCGGCGAGCGCGCAGCCGAACAGCGGCCCCGCGCCGCCGAACGGCAGCAGCGCCATGCGCCGTGGATCGAGCCCGCGCGCCACGCTCACCCGCTTGAGCGCGCGGGCCATCACGGCGGCGGCGACCGTGACCACGCCGGCGGCCGCCCGGGCCGGCTCGCCGCCCGCGGGCCCGAGCGACGCCACCGCGCGCTCCGCCGCGCCCCGATCGAGCCGCACCGCGTCCGCGAGTGGGCTCTCGGTGTCGAGCCAGCCCAGCACGAGGCACGCGTCGGTCACCGTCGGCCGCACGCCGCCGCGGCCGTAACAGGCGGGCCCCGGCACGGCGCCCGCGCTGTCCGGACCGACCTTGAGCGCGCCGCCTTCGTCCATCCGCGCGACGCTGCCCCCGCCCGCGCTCACGGTCTCGATCAGAATCGACGGTAGCGCGAGCGGGACGCCGGCGACGGCGCCGGCTCCGTCGCTGACGGCGGCCCCTCCCGTCACGAGGCTCGCATCCGCGCTCGTGCCACCCATGTCGAGCGTGACGAGCTCGGAGAGCCCCACCGCCGCCCCGACGAGGCGCGCGCCGACGACACCCCCGGCCGGGCCCGAAAGCGCGAGCGCTGCGGCCCGGCACGCTGCGGCCCGCGGCGCGAGCGTTCCGCCCGCGGACGACATGATCCGCAGGCCCGTGTCCCCGCGCGACTCCACGGCGCGCTCCAGCCGGGCGACGTAGGCCGAGACCTTCGGCCGCAGGTAGGCCTCGACGGTCGTCGTGCTGGTGCGCTCGAACTCGCGGAACAGCGGGAGGACTTCGTGGCTCGCGGCCACCGGAACGCCCGGAAGGGTGTCGCGCAGGGCCCGGGCCACGCGCCGCTCGTGCTCGGGGTGCCGGAACGCGAACAGGAAGGCCACCGCGACGGTCTCGGGCGCGAGTTCCCGCACGGCGGCCACGACCCGGGCAACCTCGGCGTCGCCGAGGGGCTCGACCGCCCCCGCCGCTCCCATGCGCTCCGCGACCCCGACGACGTCCCCCCGTGCGACGAGCGGCGGCGGGTGATCGCGCGCGAGATCGTACAGCGCCGCGCGGTCCTGACGCCGGAGCCAGAGCAGGTCCTCGAAACCGCGGGTGGTCACGAGGACCATCCTGGCGCCGGTGCGCTCCAGCAGAGCGTTCGTGGCGATCGTCGTGCCGTGCACGAGAAGATCGACAGGGGGCCCGTGCCGGCCCCCATCGAACAACTCCAGCGCCCGGAACATCCCGACTGCGGGATCCTCAGGCGTCGTCATCACCTTCCGGACCTCGAGATCCCCGTCCACCCCCAGCGCCACGAGGTCGGTGAACGTGCCGCCGACATCCACCCCTACCCGCACCGCCGCCCCCTTCCCCGCCCCACCGCCCAATTGCGGATTGCGGATTGTGGATTGCGGATTTGCAATGCAGGGTCATGCGGCTCGACGCCGACTCTGACAATCCGCAATCCGCAATCCCCAATCCGCAATTTCACGCCAGGCGCCCCGATCTCCATCGCAGCATCAGAAGTGCGCCCGCGAACCCCAACGTCGCTAGCACCGCCAGCGTCCCCACCCAATCGCCCAGACGCGTATAGAGGGTCGTCACGTCGCTCGTGCGCAGCCTGCTCGCTTCCGCCGCGCGCTCCTCGAGGCGGGTGGAGTCGTGAAACCGCCCCAGCGGATCGACGGTTCCGGAGATCCCCGAATTCGCTCCGCGGGCGATTCCCATGCGGGTCTCGATCGCCCGCAACACGAGGTGGGACGCGTGCTGGTACGGGCCGGCCGTGCGGCCGTACCAGGCGTCGTTCGTGATGTTGACGAGGAAGTGGGCGCCGCCGCGCCGGTAGGCACGCCCCAGGTCCTCGAAAATCGACTCGTAGCAGATCAGCACGCCGAAGCGGCCGATGGGGGAGGGGTAGAGCGGCAGCCCCTGTCCTGTGCCGAACCCGCCGAACCACTTCAGCTTGAACCAGCGGGGGTTGAGGAACGGCACCCGCTCGACGATGGGCACGAGGTAATGCTTGTGATAGACCGGATATGCGCTCCGGTCGCCGCTCGCATCGTAGAAGAACGCCGCGTTGTAGTACTCGTAGGCGCCGCCGGAGTAGAACTCGGCGTCCAGGCCTCCGGTGAGCAGGGGCGTCCGGGTGGCGCGCGCGCGCTGGGCGAGCGCCGGATCCCAGTCGGGGCGCCTGACGAAATAGTCCGGGACGGCGGCTTCGGGCCAGATCAGCAGGTCGATGCGGGTGCTGTCCGCGAGGCGGTGCGAGAGGTCGAGCAGGTTCGCCATCACGCTGTCCTGGCGCGCCCGGTCCCACTTTTCCCTGAATCCCTCGTTTGGCTGCACGAGCCCAACCACGCCGGCGTCCCGCACCGGCAGCGTCTTCATCCGCCACGCGCCGTAGCCCCACGCCAGGACGACGGTCGCGAGCAGCGCGGCCAGGCGCCGCCACCGCAGTGAGCCAGTCCCGGCGCCCCGCTCCCGCGGCGCCGGCAGCGCGTCCACCAGCATCACGTTGCACCAGGCCAGCCACAGCGTCACGCCACGCGCGCCCGCGACATCCGCCCACTGAATGAGGATCGGCAGGTCGGCGAGCGACGTGCCAAGGCCCAGCCAGGGAAAGCGGATGTCTCCCTGGTGCGCGATCCCCCACTCGACTGCCGTCCACACCAGCGGGAAGACGACCCAGAGCGGCAACATGGGGAAGCGGGCCCGGACCCGCACCACGAGCCAGAACAGCCCGGCGGTCCAGAGCCCGTAGATCGCGATCGTCGCGAGGTAGCCGAGCGCCGAGAGCGGCGTGAAATGCCAGAGCGCGACCACCAGCCAGTACAGCACCAGCCCCTGGGTCGCGAAGCCGTACCAGAAACCGAGCCGCAGGGCGCGGCGCGCGTCCCCCTCGCGCTCCAGCTCGCGCAGCAGCAGGATCGCCGGCGCGACCGCGAGGAAGCTCACGACGGGCAGACGAAACGGCGGGTAGCTCGTCGTGAGGAGAGCCGCGCCCAACGCGATCAGGAGCGCCGCCCGGCGGGACGGACCGGTCACAGCAGCGCGTCGCGTCCTTCGTCAGCCGAGCGGTACACCGCCTCGAGGACCCGGTGCAGCGCGAGCTGGTCGCGCGGCGGCGGCGCGTTCAAGTCCCCCTTGATGACCGCGAGGAAATAGGTCCACTCAGCGCGGTACGACTGGGCGAACGGAGTCTCGCGCCCGCTCGCCCCCGTCGGCGTGACGTCCGTGACGTTGCCGTGCACGTCCTTGAACAGCCGCAGCGGCTGGATACCGGCCGAGCCCTTGGTGCCGACGAGGTCGAACCAGAACCGCTCCGACTCGCCCATGTGGCGCCAGCTCACGTCGATCGAGAGCGACACGCCGTTCTCGCCGACCACGAGGGCCGTCGCCATGTCCTCCACGGCGTCCTTGCTGTGGCCCATCATGTGCGCGGACACACGTTTCGGCGTGGGCCAGCCGGCGAGCCACAGCCCGAGATCGAGCAGCTGGAGTCCGAGATCGAAGAACGCGCCCCCGCCCGCCTCCTGGCGGCGCAGCCGCCAGCCCAACATCTGGCGGCTGGGCTGGAAGGTGTACCAGCCGCTGCGGATCGCCTGCAGGGCGCCGATGTCCCCGCCGGCGAGAAAGCCGCGCACGGCCTGCACGTCGGACCGGAAGCGGTGATTCATCCCGACCATCACCCGCTTGCCGTATCGCTCGCTGGCCTGCAGCACCCGCTCCACCCCCGCCGAGGACAGCGCCAGCGGCCGCTCGCACAGCACGTGGCAGCCGGCCGCGAGCGCGGAGACAGCGTGGATCTCGTGCAGGTGATTCGGCGTGCAGATCGCGACCGCATCGGCGCGGCCGTAGCGCAGGACTTCCTCGATGTCGTCGAAGGTGTCCTTCACCTCGAACCGCGAGGCGAGGGCCTGCGCCTTGCCGAGGTCGTTGTCGCAGATCGCCGCGACCTCGACGCCCTGGAGCTTCCGCAGCACCGGCAGGTGCGCCACCTGCGCGATGGCGCCCGCGCCCACAACGCCGACCCGCAGCGGCGCGCTCATCGCTTGCCGGCCACTCCGGCCCAGCGGTACATCAGCCCGGTACGGAGGCTGGCCGTGGACTGACCGCTCGCCACGACTCCTCGCGCATCCAGCGTGAGACGCCAGCGCTTCGCGCCGATCTCCGCTCCGATGGTGCCGTTCAGCCCGGCCGTGATCTCGTCCAGCGCGTCCTCCACGAACGTCCCGTCGATGGCGGCCCCGCTCCCGTTGCGGAGGTGGACGCCGATCCCGACGCCCATGTACGCGGTCACCGCTCGTCCCTGCGGCATGACGTACTGGAGGTCGAGGTCGCCCGTGAGGTCGCTCCAGGTGATGCGGCCGAGGTCGATGGTGTAGTTCGAGTCGGGGTCGTTGACGATGCGCCTGAGGCTCTGCGCGAAGCGGCGCGTCGCTTCCGCGCTGATGTCCGCGCGGAAATACGACAGGCCCAAGAGCACCCGCACCTTTGGAGCCACGGGCCCGATGTCGAGCCGCGCGCCGCCGGTCAGTGTTCCCATGATGTTGCCGCCGCCGAGAGGCCCGAGATCGAGCTGGAGGGCGCTGGGCCGCAGGTTGTCGTAGGAGAACTGCTGGAAGATCTTTTGGGCGGTCAGGCGGTCAGGCGGACCGGCGGTCAGGAAGGCCGCGGCAAGACCGACCGCCAGACCGCCCGACCGCCCGACCGCCCTAGTAGAGCCGTTCAATCGTCGTCCCCGGGAAATAGGTCGCGAGGATCTTGCGGTAGTCCTGCCCGGCGCGCGCCCTGCCCACCGCACCCCATTGGCACAGCCCGACGCCGTGTCCCGATCCCGCGCCGGCAGCCACCAGACGGGTGACCCGGCCGTCCTGCCGCGTCACGAACACCTGGAACGCCGCGCTCTGCAGCAGCCGATCCGCCGCCGGGCGCAGCACCGCGCGTACATCGGGACCCGGCACGCGGACGTCGCCGTGCTCCAAGACGATGCGCAGCTCGGCGACGCGCCTCGATGGGCTCGTGCGGCTCACGGCCACGTCCGTGATGCGCTGCAGCCCGTCCCCCCCCACGTTCATCACGGCCGGGAGGGTTCGCGACAAGATGGCCCGCAGCTTTGCGCCGTCCCATTCCTCGCGCCACCGAAACTGCGGCGACAGGTCGCAGTAGTAATGCCCCCCGCCCCCCCCGCCACCCCTCGCGTCGGACACCGGCCGGAGGTAGGGACGACCCTTCGCCGTCTTGAACGCCTCCTCCACGCCGGCGGTGCTCGCGCCGCAGGCCGAGTGGAAGTATGCGTCGATGACGTCGCCGTGGTAGCGCAGCACCTCGCCCGTGGTGGCGCGCACGGCCTCCCACACCTCCGGCGTCTCGCCGGACACCCCGGTGTAGACCTGGTCCCGGACGTCCGCCCAGGCGTCGAACCCCAGGGATTCCCAGCGGCCGCGGTTCTTCAACGCGAAGCTGCGGGAGACCGCCGCCTGCGCGAGCAGAGCCTGCCGCTCGGCGCCGCGCCGGACGCCCATCTCGGCTCCGAGCACGCCCGCGAGGTAGCTCTCGAGCGGCACGCGGTTCATCAGCGTCAGCCCCGTCTCGTCCCGGATCACGCTCACCCGGCCGCGGTAGCGGCGGCCGTTCGCCACCGCGAAGCGGTTCTCGGTGACGTTGACGGCGGAGATCCCGAAGTAGCGCCCGGTGCCCGCGCCGTCCGGCTTGACGAGGCGGAGCCCCGCGGTGTCCGGCACGACCGTCCAGGAGACCCCGGGCGGGATCGACCCGATCGGCTCGCCGGTGCGGTCGTCGGTGACGAACAGCTCCCCGTCTCCGCCCAGTGTGCCGCTCTGAGCCCCCACGGCCAGGCCGACGCGCAGCTCCGGCTCCGTCCCCGCCGGGGTGACGGACGGCGGCTTCGGGCAGGCGGCCGCGGCGAGGGTGAGCAGGCTAGCGAGCCTGTGCCTCGCCCAGCGCGGCGTCGAGTTGTGCGATGGTGAAGTCGATGTCCGCATCCGTGTGCGCGCTCGAGACGAACCCCGCCTCGAAGGCCGACGGCGCCAGAAACACGCCGCGCGCCAGGGCCGCCCGGTGCCACCGCGCGAACAGCGCCGCGTCCGAGGCCTTCGCCTGCGCAAAGTTCCGAACCGGACCCGCAGCGAAGTACACGCCCCACATCGACCCCGCGTGCCCCGCGCTCACGGACACCCGGCGCCGCCCGGCGGCGTCCCCTATACCCGCCACGAGCCGCCTGGTTCGCCGCTCGAGCGTGTCGTACAGCCCCGCTTGCTCCGTGGCGCGCAGCGTCGCCAGGCCCGCCGCCATCGCGACGGGGTTGCCCGAGAGCGTCCCGGCCTGATACACCGGTCCCTCCGGGGCGATCAGCCGCATCAGGTCCGCCCGCCCGCCGAAGGCGCCGACCGGCATCCCGCCGCCGATGATCTTCCCCAGGGTCGTGAGATCGGGGCGGATGCCGAGCCGCTGCTGTGCCCCGCCCGACGTCACGCGGAAGCCGGTCATCACTTCGTCGAAGATCAGGAGCGCGCCGTGCCGGTCACACAGCGCGCGCAGCGTCGGATGGAAGTCCGGGTCCGGCGGGATGAAGCCGGCGTTGCCCACGTACGGCTCCACGATGACCGCGGCGATCTCCCCGCCGCGGCGCCGGAACACGTCCTCGACGGCCGGGACATCGTTGAACGGCACGGTGACGGTCAGCTCCGCCAGCGGGGCCGGCACCCCGGGACTGTCGGGGAGACCGAGCGTCGCGACGCCGCTCCCCGCCTTCACCAGGAAGCTGTCGCCGTGGCCGTGGTAGCAGCCTTCGAACTTGAGGATCACGTCGCGCCTGGTCGCCGCGCGCGCGAGCCGGACCGCCGCCATGGTGGCCTCGGTGCCCGAGTTCACGAAGCGGACCATCTCGACCGACGGCATGCGCCGGCACACCAGCTCCGCGAGCGCCACTTCGGCTTCGCACGGCGCCCCGTAGCTCCATCCCTGCTCCGCCGCGGCCCGGATGGCGTCCAGCACGGTGGGGTCCGCGTGCCCGAGGATGAGCGGGCCCCAGGAGCACACGTAGTCGAGGTACGTCTTCCCGTCCGCATCGGTGAGCCGCGCGCCCTGGGCGCGGGCGACGAAAAAGGGCGTCCCGCCTACCGCGCGGAACGCCCGAACCGGCGAGTTGACTCCGCCGGGCAACACCGCCTTCGCCCGGTCGAAGAGCTCGGCCGAGCGGCTCACGCCAGCGCGACCGCTCGAAGATCGTAATCCTCGCTCGCGCTGAGCCGCGCTCGTACGAAGCTGCCGGGCCGTGCCCAGCCGCCCCGCTCGAGGTACGTAACCCCGTCCACGTCGTCCGCCTGCCACTGCACCCGCCCCACGTGCGTGACCCCGTCCTCGTCCGGATCGGCGACGCGATCCACCAGCACCTCGACCTCACGCCCCACGAAGCGCGCCAGCCGCTCGGCCGAGATGGCCCGCTGCACCTCGAGCAGCTCCTCGAGCCGCTCGCGCTTCACCCCGTCGGGAACGTCGTCCGGGTACTGGGCGCCCCGGGTCCCCTCCTGCGGCGAGTAGGCGAACGCGCCCAGCCGATCGAACTGCGCCTCCTCCAGGAAGGCGAGCAGCTCGCGGAAGTCGTCGTCGGTCTCGCCCGGGAACCCGACCAGGCAGGTGGTACGGATCGCGAGGTCGGGGATCGCGCCCCGCAGCCACGCAAGCTTGTCGCGCAGGGTGCGCTGCCGCTCCGGGCGCCGCATCCGCTCGAGCATCCGGTCCGACGCGTGCTGGATCGGCATGTCGATGTACGGGACGATCCGCCGCCCGCGGGCGATCACGTCCACCAGCCGCTCGCTCAGCCCCGCCGAGTAGACGTACAGCAGCCGGTACCAGGGCACGGCGGTGCCGGAGACCAGCGCCTCGAGCAGATCGGGGAGCTTCGGTCCCGCCGGTCCCAGGTCGCGCCCGTAGTGTCCGAGATCCTGGGCGACCAGGTTGATCTCCCGAGCGCCCTGAGCCTCGAGCTGCTGCGCTTCGCGCACCAGGCGGTCCAGCGGCTCGGAGCGGTGCTTGCCGCGCATCAAGGGAATCGCGCAAAAGGCGCAGGTGTGGTCGCAGCCTTCCGAGACCTTGAGGTAGCGCACGTGCGGCGCGTCGCCCAGGAACTGCCGGACGCCCGGGTGTTGCGCAATCGGGTCTGCGATCAGGCCGCGCGACGCGAGCTCGGGAACGAGATGGTGCAGGTCGGAGAATCCGAGGAAGAGGTCGACCTCCGGGATCTCCTTGCGCAGCTCCTCCCTGTAGCGCTGCACCAGGCAGCCGACCGCGACGACGGCCTTCACGTCGCCGTCCCGCTTGAGCCGCGCCGCTGCCAGGATGGCGTCGATGGACTCCTGTTTCGCCGCGTCGATGAAGCCGCAGGTGTTCACGAGCACGACGTCGGCATGGAGCAGGTCGGCCGTCACGACGGCGCCGTGGCCCACCAGCTCGCCGACCAGCCGCTCGGAATCGACGGTTGCCTTGTCACAGCCGAGGGAGATGACGCCCAGCTTCATCCGCGGTAGTTCCCGAACTTTAGCTCGATGCCCCAATCCTGGGAGCGGAGGAAGACGATCACCTCCTGCAGCTCGTCCTTCGACGGCGACTGCACGCGGATCTCCTCGCCCTGGATCGAGGCCTGCGCCTTCTTGAACTTCCGGTCCTTGATCGCCTTGACGATCGCCTTGGCCTTCTCCTGGGGGATGCCCTGCGTGAGCTTGATCTCGCGGCGCACCGTGTCGCCCGCCGCCGGCGTGACGGGCCCGACCTCGAGGTTCTTCACGGGCACGCCGCGCTTGATGAGCTTCGACTGCAGCACGTCGAACAGCGCCGTCATCTTGAAGTCGTCGTCCGCCACGAGCGTGAGCGTGACCTTGGCGCGGTCGAACGCGATCGCGCACTTCGAGCCCTTGAAGTCGTAGCGCTGGGCGACCTCCTTCGTCGCCTGGTTGACGGCGTTGTCGACTTCCTGGAGGTCCGCCCCAGTGGAGATATCGAAGGAGACTAAGCCGGTCATGCGCCATCATAGTGGACCTCCCCCCCTCTGGGAAAGAGGGGACGAGGGGGAGTCGCGCCGAATGGCGTCGCGACGGGCCAAGCGCCTGCATGGCCCCAGCACCAGCGCGCTCGCGATCCCCGAGGACACGCACTACTTCCTGCGGCACGCCAACATGCTGGCGGTGGACTCGGCCACCGCGAAGTTTCTCGTGCGGAGGCTCGGGGGCGCCGGCGGACCGGTCGTGGGGGACGGGTCCCGGCGATGAGGGCGTGATCGAATTCGTTGGGCCGTCTCTTCGCGCGGAGCTGTCCATTTGTCCGGTGACGAGACCCTCGTCACGCGGATCGGCGGCGGCACGGGCCTGCTCACCTGGGTCCGCGTCTCGCTCGACCTGCACGGGAGCCGCACCCCGCAGCCCATCGAGGTCCGGCCGCCCTCACGCTTCCGCCGGGCCTGGTACCGGGTGATCGCCCTCCTGGCGTTGCGGCGGAGTGACGTAGGGGGATTCGGCGGGAGCATCCCGGAGCAAACGTCGGGGGGTGGGTAGCCGTCCTCTGCCTGTTGCGCAGGAGCATCGTCGCCGCGGTGTCGGCGCGACATAACTCGCCTAAGCAGATGGTGCGTGGCGGTTTTCGCCTGCACTAGGTCGTGCGTGAGGCGCCGCGTAGTGCTCCTCACCGTGCCCCGCCGCGTGCCGACCGCCAGAGTAAGCTGGTCTTGCTCTTGCAGCGTCCCAACCACGCCGAGTGGGTGCGGCGGGGTCTCGGCGCCACAGCGGCCGATTGCGCCTACGCCGCCCGCGGCTCCCTCGTTTCATCGCCGGACCCCCTCCCTGCCCCGCTCCGGTGTCCGGAGGTATCCATGTCTCGATTCCCTCGCGGCCTGCGACTCCTGTGCGCGAGCGCATTCACCCTGGCGGCCTGCGGCGGCGGAGGCGACACCGGTCCCAAGCTCGCCAAGTTGTCGAACCCTGCGAACACGGCCGCCCAGCTCCAGTTCGTGAGCGCCCCGTTCGCCACCGGCGCCTTCGAGAGCTTCGCGGCGCTCCATCAGCACTTCGGGGCGGCCGGTTCCGGGGCCCTGGCCGCCGCCACCCGAGGGGCGGGCGCCGCGGTATCGTCGTCGGCCGTGGCACCCGGGCACGCTTTGGCGTGGAACCCCGCGGCGATCCGCGCCTTGCGTGAGGCGCTCGCGAGCCGGCCGCTCGCGGCCGGGATTTTCCCGGACAGCGCGCGCGGCAAGACGTTCTCGTGGGACGAGACCGCGGCCCGGTATGTAGCGTCGACCGCGGCCGGCGCGCCTGCAAACGGCGCGCGCTTTCTGCTCTATGCCACCAGCCCGCCGACGATCGAGCCGTCCCGCCCGCTAACTGTGATCGGCTACGTCGACCTCACCGACCAGAGCACGCCCGGCGCGAGGGTCCTCCGCGTCGCCACCGTCGGGACCACCGGGGCGACGGCGCTCACGTACGCGACCTACACAATCAGTCGCCAGTCCGCCCAGAGCGCGGCCTGGGCGCTCGAGGGCTTCGTCACCGACGGCGTGACTCGCCTCGACCTCACGTCCGCGCTGACGGCTACGTTCACGCAGCTCACCGTGCAGACCGCAGCGGACGTTGCCGGGGAGGGTGTGCACGTCAGCGAGACCGGAACCGTGTCCAGCACGTTTGCCGTCGGCACCGACTTCAGCTTGACGAGCGGCGACGAGACGGTGCGCGCAAACGGAACCGTCACGTTCGACACCACGGCTCACACCTTGACGGGCAGCCTGGCGGTCACGGTGAACGGCCAGGCGTTCGCCACCATTGCCGTCGGGCCCGCCGGCCCGAGCTACACTGGAGCGAGCGGCGTGCAGCTCGCGCCGGCGGACGAGGCGGCGCTGAGGAACCTGTTCAGCGCTTCGCTCGACCTGCTTGCGGGGATCACCGTGCTGACGGACCCGGCATGGGTGCTGAAGCTGTAAGGTCGACATCGATTATCGAGGGAAGTGCGGGTTCTGAATGTCATCGGGAGGCAACGCTCTGCTTATGCGCCCACCAGCGCTCTTTGTCGCCACAGTCGTCCTGGCCGCAGGGCTCATCCCCGTGCTCGGGCTAGCGTGTGCGGGAGAGGCTGGCGCCCCCGCTCAGCCCCCACAGCTTCCGCCGCTGCCGCAGAGCGCCACTCTCGACGTGGATCTCGGTTTCTTCTTGCAGCCTCCCTCGACCAGCGATTCCCCAGGCGATACCTGGTGGTACAGCGCCGGGCGAGTGGCGGACGCTCGGGGCGTGACGGAGCCGGTGCTCAAGGCGCCACACGCGCTCCTCCAGGGCGCGTCCGGCGGCGCACCGGCTCTCGAGCGGGGGGCGTGGCACTGGCGCTTTGCTGTCGAGATCGAGGGCGCTCCCTATACGTCGGACATGACGGGACGAGTGGACGGAGGCGAGTCCGTTTGGGAAGTACGGGTAACGGCGCCCAATCACGGCGTCGTCAACCTGGTTTGGTACGCCGGACGGGCTCGGCTCGACGGGACGGCGGGGATCTGGAGGGTTTACCACGTCCAGTCGCAACCGGAGAAAGAACTGGCCTCAGTCGTGTGGTCGCATCCGGAGCCCAATCTCTGGACAATCGATCTGGACGAGCACGGCCTGCTGAGACCGGGTGAAACCACTCATGCCGAATACCGGGTGAGCGGCAACGCCCGGACGATGACCTACGCGACCGTGTTCACCTCCGGAACCAATGAGTTCGAGGCCCGCTGGGACACGGTGCGGCGGGACGGCTCTCTCATCACGCCTGTCTACAATTCCGGCCAGCGAGTCTGTTGGGGAAACCATCTCGAAAACGTCACTTGTCCGCCATGATACTCGCGACACGTTCGTTGGGGCCGGCCGCACAGGCCCGGCAGGAACCGAACCTGCCAACGCCCACTTGCGGATGCGGATGATGAAGATTCCCGATGGCCGCGGGGCCGAGGTCACGTCCGCCGCGGTGCTCGCTGCGGCAATGCTCATGAGCGGCTGCACCGACGTGACGGGGGGCGCACGGACGCTGGCGTTCAAGATTGTCAGTGCACGCGACCGCCATACCTGCGGCCTGCTCTCGAATGGTGCAGCCCTGTGCTGGGGCATGAACGATCTGGGCCAGCTGGGCGCGGACACTGCACCTGAGAACTGCAGTATCATGCCCGGCGGCCCGTGCAGTTCGCGAGCACTACCCGTGCAGGGGGTATGGCGGTTCACGCTGCTGAGCGTCGGAGGTTCCCATACCTGCGCGCTCACGGGTGACGGGAGGGTCTCCTGCTGGGGAGTCAACGCGTACGGGCAGCTGGGACGAGATTCGGCGACTTCGGATCGCTGCACAATCCCGCCGGGTGGGTCGTTCCCTTGTGACCGGACGCCGCAGCCGGTAGACGGTAGCACGCGGTTCACTCTGATCACCACGGGTGGCGGTCACAGCTGCGGCCTCACGGCCACACAGGGCGCATACTGTTGGGGCTACAACTGGTACGGGCAGGTCGGCGACGGTTCTGACATCACGCGGTTCGCCCCCACGCCCGTCGTCGGAGGGTTGCGCTTCACCACGCTATCAGCGGGTTCGTTGCACACGTGTGGGATCACGAGGGCGGGCGCTGCATATTGCTGGGGGAGCAACGAGTTCGGCCAGCTGGGCAATGGCAACTGGTTGGGAATGTCGCTCGAGCCGGACTCGGTCGCCAGCTCGATTGCCTTTCAAGCAATCGCCGCCGGGCAATGGCACACCTGTGGGTTGTCCACCACCGGCGAGGCGTACTGCTGGGGATTCGATACGGACTCGCTGCGACCCACCGCAGTTGCAGGCGGGCTGAAGTTCACGGCAATCACCGCTGGCGCAAATCATACGTGCGCACTTACTCCCGCGGGTGCGGCGTACTGTTGGGGGTTCAACTGGTTTGGCCAGCTTGGCACGAACGCCACTTTGGATACGTGTCACGATGGCAACGGTAATCCGTTTCCTTGTACCCGCGCACCTGTACCTGTCGCAGGGGGGATGACCTTCCGCGCGCTGAGCGCCGGCTCCGACTACAGCTGCGGAGCGGCGTCTGACGGACAGGCCTACTGCTGGGGACAAAACTGGTTCGCGCAGCTGGGCGACGGCACGCGCACCGGCGCCACACGACCGGTACGTGTCCAGCCGTAATGCCGATTCCTTCAGCTCGCTCGCGAGCCGTACTCGGTGACACCGCGAACGTGGCGCGGCTGGGCATCTGTGTGGCGGTGGCGCAACGGACCCACCCGGATCACGCGGCCGAGGAATGAATCTCGCGACAAGGTTCTTGTACCCCACATCAGCTGAGCGAGCCTATGTCCTCACACATGTCGCGCCGCCGCTTCCTGGCGACCGCCACTGCCGCGGCCGGCGGCGTAGCGTTGGGCTGCACCGATCCCACGCTCGGTACGTCGATGCAGGCCCAGTTCGGAACCGGGGTTCTGCCCGATCCCGGGGCGTCCGGCATTGAGCACGTTGTCGTGGTGATGATGGAGAACCGCTCGTTCGATCACTTTC
>WNFU01001262.1_pt1 | contig 57032 bp, 61 predicted proteins | sample 5400121 | NCBI WGS metagenome assembly WNFU01 (sample SAMN13153360, study PRJNA577476) | soil metagenome | isolation source: 100 cm soil or saprolite under grassland replicate 1 | place: USA:California | collected 2016-06-15 | reverse complement strand
GTGCCGGCGAGGCAGACCTGCCACAGGACGCGGGTGGTGTGCTCGACGCCGGTGCGTTGGCGTGGCCGGCCGGGCCGGTCCCGGCCAAGGGTGGCCGGGCGCGCGGCGATGCGCCGCCAGCCGGCGGCGCGCAGGCTGGCGCCGGGCTCGTCGCCCCGGGTGTAGGTGATCATGCAGTGGTAGCCCATGGCTCGGGCAGTGCGCCAGGCCGCGGCCAGCAGCTCCGAGCAGTGGGTACTGGTGTTGGTGCACAGTCTGGTCAGTTCGGCGGTGTGGCCGTCGTCGAGGTGACCGGCGGCGGGCCGACCGATCATGGCCACCGCGACCAGGGTGGCGTCGGCGGTGATGAGCCCGATGGAGAACGTGTGGCCCTGGGGTGGGCGGTGGTGGCGGTGGTGGGTGCGCAGGAACGCGCAGGCGGTGCGGTAGCTGACCGGCACCACCTCCAGCCGGCGGATGCTGGTGCGGCGGATGCGGCTCATCGCTGTCCCACCCGGGCCGCGGTCGTGTTGTGGTGAGGTTCGTCGATGCGATCATCGCCGGGCGGCGCGCGGAAGATCAAAATGTCTTCGTGGGCGATCAGGTGGACGGGGATGTTGCGGGCGCGGGTCTTGCGGGCGACGGTGAGTTGGTGGAAGGAGTGCCGCGGCAGCAGGTGCCCGTCGCGGACGGCGGCGAGCAGGGCCACGCAGCGGTCGACCTGTTGCAGGCCGGTGTCGAGGGCGGCGGCGGTGATCGCGCCGGGCAGGTCGCGGAGCAGCCCGGTGCGGCGCCAGGGCCGGGCGGTGATGATCACGGTGCCGCCGGGGCGTAGCAGGGGCAGGCAGCCGGCGAGGACGGCATACATGCCCTCGGCGATGCCGGTCAGGCCGCGGTGGGCGAGGCTGGCCGGGTCGGGTGGCCCGTACTGGTTGTGGAAGCGGGTCAGCGGGCCGTGGCGGTGCTCGACCCGGCCGTGCATGGTGCGCCCGTACGGGGGTGAGGTGAGCACCAGGTCGACCTGGCCGCGCAGGTCGCGGGGCAGCAGACCGGGCAGGCGGGTGGCGTCGCCGCGGCGCACCTGCCAGGCGCCGGCTTCGGTGTGGGCGCGGGCCAGGCGGGCGTTGGCCCGGGCCAGGGCGGCCCAGCGGGGCTCGTACTCCACGCCGAGGGCGTCGCGGCCGGCGTGCAGGGCCGCGACCAGGGTGGTGCCGATCCCGGCGAGCGGGTCGAACACAATCTGCCCGGGGCGGCTGTAGGTGTGGATGGCGTGGCGGGCCAGTTCGGGCAGCATCCGGGCGGGGTGGGCGGTGGAGCCGGGCACGAACAGGCCGCGCCGCTGCACCCAGGCGGGGCGTTGGGCGACCAGCCACACCGACAGGCCCGGCATCTCGGTGTCGCCGTCGGGCCAGCCCGCGGCGGCGCAGACCGGGCACATTCGCGGGAGAACCGGTCCGGTCGCGCCGGCCGGGTCGGTGATGCGCGGCCGGTTAGCCATGACGGCCCGCCTGCAGCACGAGCACGACCACGTCGCGGTGCACCCGCAGGTGCCGGCCCAGCGCCGCGGCGGCGTCAGGGCCCGGCGGTTGGGGGTCGGTCGCGAGCCGGTCGCCGGCCAAGGGCCGGTCGAGGGCGACGATGTGTTGCAGGTAGCCCAGCCCGGCGGCGGGGGCGGCGGCCAGCAGCGGCGCGGCCGGGTCGATGAACGGCACGCCGGCCGGGGGTGGGGTCAGGGCCACCGCGACGTACCCGCCGGTGACCAGCAGCAGGGTTCGGCAGGCGCCCAACAGGTCGACCACGGCCGTGGACGGCGGGTTATCGGGCAGGGCGGGGTGCCGGGGCCAGCGCAGCGCGACCAGATCCGCCGTGCCGGCGGCACCGCCAGGCTGGCGCGGCTGCGCAGGGCCGGGCAGCGGCAGGTAGCGGCACTGCTGGTCGACCGCAGCGACGCGCACCGCGTCGTCGCCGTCGACATCCATGACGAGGTCGCCGGGACTGGTCAGCCCGGCCACGGTCTGCCGGGCCAGCTCGGCCGGCCAGCCGTCACCAGCCGGGTCGGCCGCGACGGGCCGGTCGCCGCCGGCGACGTACCACACCGACAGCGGCACCGGCGGGTCTCCGGCCACGGCGTCGACGCCGGCGATCCGGCGGGTCCGCCACGCCGGCGCCGCGATGCCGACAGCGGCCGAAAGCGCAGCGGTGGCGGCGTACATTTGATCGATCTGGGTCATCGACGGGGTGGCTCCCGCGCCCGCGGTCCGTGTTCACACCCACCAACAGCCCACCCGCGCGCCCCGCCACGGCTCGCGGCACCGACGCGCTACCCAACAGCCACCCAACAGAAGGCCAGCACGCGCCGCCGTCACCCAACACCGCTGGCCGGATCCCCCCAACAGCCCCAGCTTCGTATGTCATACGCACCGAACAGGTCCGGCGTGTCGCAGCCGTGGACGCCGAGGCGGTTCCGGGAGGCGGTCGCCGTCTGATGGGCCGGCCCGAAGCCGGTGGCCCAACACCGTGTGGGAGGGATCCGCCCTCATCTCCCGCCGCCCACCAGCGGCCGTGTTCGGTCCTCGCCAACGCGCCTGCGACCAAGCGACGATCGGCAGGTTGCCGGGGCACGTCAAGCGGGTCGGTGGTGGCCAGCGTGTGGGCCGGGATGGGAAGGTACGCCACGCGGCGGCACGGCCGCAGGCCAGCAGCCCGTGACGGCGTCGACGATCACGTGCCGCCGGCCCCTGCACCGAACCGCGTCCTGGGCGGCGGGTCAACTCCCGTGTGGCGCGACTGAGGCGCTGCTCAGCGTCTGCCGCAGGCCCGCGCGGTCCCACAAACGGGCCCGGTCGAGCAGGTCGCGCCGGGGTCAGGTCCGATGCGGACGCGGCGGTGCTTGTCGCGGCGCCGGTCGAGACCGGCGGGCCCAGTCACCGAGCATCCGCTTGAGCACCTTGAGCCTGCTCGCCCGGATGGCCTTGTCGATCTCGGCGATTCTGTCCGGGGTCAGGCGGCCCTTCCAGCCGCCCTCGCGGGTCAGGGTGACCAGGTCGACCCAGGATGACCAGAAGAACTTGAAGTACGTGTCGCGGCCTGGACCATAGGTGCCGGCGGCGACCTTCACCGTGGTGACGCCGCGATCCGGTCGGGTGGAGCCGACCACGTAGTGGGCGCGGGCCGTGTGCGCATCACCACCGGTCTGCTGGATGCCCACGATCAAGCAGTAGCGATCATTGCCGCCCGGGAAGCGGACCACGTGCTGCGGCAGCCACCACACGTCGCCGACCTGCACCAGGCCAGGGAGGGCGGCACGAAGCTGATCAAACGCTCGGGGTGGCGGTTTCATCGGTGTCGCGCCGCACGCTGGAGGTGATTCGCCCTGCCGCATCGGGTCGCACTGCCGGCGCGTCGCGGACAGTCGCGGCTGTGGGCGGGGACGACCCGCAATGCGACGATGGTGGGCTTGGTCAGGCGGTTGCGGGCGGTGCCAGCGACGGGCCGCCCCCGGTAGCCGTCGATGACCGCCGGGTCGGTGCCGGTCCGGGCTGGCCAGATGTGGCGGTCGGTTGCGGGGCAGGCGGCTAGGTCAGCTCGCGGCCGGCGGGTGGGCCGTGTCCGGGCACGGCCGGCGGTGTTCAGCAGGTCTACTGACGCCGGGAGCCGGCGGGGCTGGACGCCTCGGCCGGGCCCAGGCGGCGGGTCGCCGGCCGCGTCCGCGGCGGTGGGCTTGTCGGTGCCCGCGGCAGACGACGTCGCTGGCGGTGTGGGCGGGTCTCCGCGGACCGCGTCGGCGCCGATGATCTGCGGGGCCGGCCACGCCGGTATCGGCCTGGCGGTGGGCCCACCGCAGGACGGGGCGGTGGTGAAGGGTGCGGGATGGGGGCGGGTCACGGGTGAGGTGGCTCCCGCGCCGGCCGACCGTGTTCACGCCCACGAACTGCCCGCCCGGGCGGCCCGCCGCCGCGCCCACCCGGGAGGTGTTACCCAACAGCCACCCAACAGCGCCGCCGGCACGGGCCAGGGGCCGTCACCCAACACGGCCGCCCGATCCCCCCAACAGCGGCATCGCATCCACCCAACAGCGGAGGCGGCATCGTCTGTTGGGTCACCGCAGGTGCCGGGCGCACCGCTGTGACCTGCGCCCAACAGCACGCGGCCCCGGGGCTGGACTGTCAGCCCGACTCGAACGGAGCGGACGCGGTCGGGCCTCGACGCGTCGATGTGTGGAGGGGTCCGTCGCTTGCCGGTTGGTGAGCGGCCGCCGGGCGGAAGTTGTGTCGGCCGGATCGCCGGAGCGCGGATTCCCGACCGTGCACGGGTGTCCGTACCTGTGTGTGGAGGGTGGCAAGCGCGGCCCGCGGTCGCGTACCGCGGTGTGACCGCGGGCACGTGCCGGTTGCCGCGCCCGGTGCCGGCACCGCGGGCGGGCGTACCGCTCACCGGTCGGCGGGCGGTACCGGCGCGCCGTGCCGCGGGACGAACCGCGGGCGCGTGTACCGCCCACCGGTCGATGGCGGTACCGGCGGGCGGTACCGCGGTACGCCCGGTGGGCGGTGCGGTACCGGTACCGCCTGCGGTGGCCGCCGCGGTGCGGGTGTACCGGTCACCGATTCGGGCACCGCCGGGGACTGTCATGTACCCCGGTTTCCGGGCGTGTCCTGGCGGGCGGCGCCAAGCCGCAAATGATCACCAGCGGGGACTGGCCGGCCGACGGCCGGCGCCGGGGCCGCGGGTCGGCAGCCTGGCGGTGCCAGCAGGAGGCCCTGACAGCCCATGATGCCTAACCAGCTCAGCCGGGCCGGTGGGCGAGGCTGAATGCCCGTTGATCAGCGGGCTGCCCCGCACGCAGTCGGTCGGCCGTTGGCCGGCCGGCGCGTGAACAGTCGGTGGCTGGCGTTACGGTGCGGGTCCGCTGGCGGCACTGCCGGGCCGCGCCGGGCGCGATGGGTCAACCGGTCCCGTCCCGCCGGTCACTGGTGCCGCTGTGACATCCCGCCGGTACCGCACCTGCGGACTGCGGTACGCGGTACGCCGGCCGGTACCCGGCTCTCCGCTGGTGCCCACCGGTACCGGTGGCCGGTGACCGGTTGCCGGTTGACACCGGTACGACCGGTACCGCGGTACGACCGCAGGCCCGGTACCCGGTGCCGGTACCGGGCTACTGCGCGCGTGGAGCCGCCGAGGCCAGTGCGACAAGACCACGGTGGCCCGCCGCGGTCGCCCACCTTGACCATGATCGACGGACCGCCCACGTGGAGGTGGACGAGGACTCGACCACGCGCAGCCGCGCCACGGCCACACCCACGTCAATGCCCTGACGACGCTGCTCGGCGGCGAAGTGGTGCACCCATGCGAGCGCAGCCCGATGCGGATCCCCACCGGGCGGGTATGCGAAGACCGCCCATGTCACGAGGTTGTGGAACACCGAATCGCCGGTCGCGCCCAGCGCCACATGCCGGCGATGCCGGCCAGGTGCGGCAACCGGTCGAGTTGGGCCTGTACCGCCTGGCGCGCTTGATCCCTGGTGAGGGCAACCGCGCCGAGGGTCGGCTCAAGGTACCGGCCCCCCACGGGCGGGATCTCGACCCGAAGCCAACCCCACCTGGTTGTCATCATGATCACCGCCTATCCGAAGGACCGTCACCCGGGATTGTCGCCGATTCGCTGCCGCCAGTAGGAGGGTACGCGGAACAGGCGTCCGGGTCGCCCGGCACCATTGCGACGGCCACGCGGACCACATGACCGGGCAGTCTGGTGCCACGTCGGTACACCCCGCAGTCGGCTGTCAGCGGCTTCGGGCGACGGAAACACCCCCATGTGATCGATTCGGCGGTGTTTGGTTGCCCAACAGCACCCAACAGGCCGCTGACCAGCCACTACACCCGCAGCGCAGTGATTTGGGTGCGGTGGCGCCGCGGGTGCCGTCGGATCGGCGACGGCACCGGAAATGTGGGCCGTGACCTGCGCCCAACAGCTCGCGCCGGCGGGGTGAGCCGGTCGCGGCTGTTGGGTCGTTGCGTGCCGGGGCTGTTGGGTGGGTGTGGCGTCATGGGCCCCCTCACCCGCGCCGCCGGACACGGTTGGGCGGCGCCGAGACGGAATCGGGATCCTGTGATGACACGCACCCAGTGGCCGACGTCCCCCTTCACCCCGGCCCACCGCACGTTCCGGTTGCTGATCCGTACCGGCCTGCAGTTCGACGCACGCGGCCACGCCGGCCTGCCGCAGCGGCCGATCCCGCTGGACCTGCTTGCCCGGCTGCTACTCAAACCCGAGGTGACGCCACCGGTCCGCGACGCGGTCTGGCGGCAGTTGGTGAGACTGGCTCGCACCGACGGCCCGAACCGGCATTCGTGGGTGATGGCTTGCGTGGGGGTGGCCCTGCCCGGGCTGCGCCGCGCCGCCGGGCAGTTGGCCCGCGGGTGGCACGGCGACACCGGCGACATCGACGCGGAGATGCTGATCGCGTTCGTGGCCCGGCTGGACAGCCTGGATCTGGCCGGGCCGCGGGTGGTGGGTCGGCTGCTGGACGCGGCGATCCGCGCCGGCAAGAAGGCCCGCAGCCAGGCCGCCCGCGCCGATGCCCCGCACACCGAGGGGGCGTGGTCGCGGGCGCCGCTGCAGCCGTGGGGGCATCCGGACTTCGTGCTGGCTAGGGCGCGGGCCCGGGCGGTCATCGACCGTGACGAGTGGCGGTTGATCGCCGCCACCCGGCTGGAACACCTGCCCCTCGCGGATGTCGCCGCCGAGCTGGGTCTGGAGGTGGACCTGGCCGCCGACTGGCGGCGCAAGGCCGAGCTGCGGCTGGCCGATGCGATCAGCGTCGGCGAACTGGACTACGCCGACCTGGATGTGACCCGCCGCAAGCGGCAGCAGCGCTTCGGCCAGGAGCGCGAACGGGCCCTGGCGGCGTTTGCCCGCGCCTACCGCCGCACCGCCCTGGCCGCGGCCGGGTAGCCAACAGCCCCGCTGTTGGGTGCCTGTTGGGTAGCGGCCGGCGGTCGGGTGCGCTGTTGGGCACCCAACAGCGGCCATTGGTGGGCGAGGAACCGGTGCGATCCGGACGGGTCAATCCGGGTCCTCGCGCCACCGGGGCGACGGGGCGAGGGCCGGCCGCGCGGGCCGTGTTCACACCCCTGTTTGCGCCGCACCGAAGGGAGCAGCGCTCCCACGGCCCCCGCCCCGAAACCCCTGGTGACGCCTCCCGTTCACACGCACACGCGCCCCGACCCGGGGTGGGAGGTGAGATCACGGTGCACCACATCCTCATCGGCCTGGCCGCGCGCACCGCCGCGGTCCTCATCATCGCCATCACGGTGGTCGTGCTGGCCGGCACGCCGGCATGGGCCGCCGAGACCGCGGGCACACCCCTGGCGGTCGCCGACCTGCCCACGGTGATCAACAACATGACGGTGTGGATCACCGGGATCATCGCCGCAGTGGCCACCCTGTTTTTGACCATCGGCGGTGTCCGCTACCTGATGGCCGGCGGTGACCCGTCGGAGGTCGAGCGGGCCAAGGGCTCGCTGAAATCCGCCGGAATCGGCTACGGGCTGGCGCTGCTGGCCCCGGTGATCCTGACCGTCCTCAAGAACATCCTGGGCGCCTGACATGGTCGGCTGGTTCGGCGGTCAGCTGGTGCTGTGGCTGCTCGGCCTCACCCTGGAAGCGATCAAGTCGCTGTGGTCGATGCTCGCCGACACCGCATTCACCACCCCGGACGTGACCACCCTGCCGCAGGTCCAGGCGATCACCGGCAAGTCGCTGACCGTGGTCAACGTCGGCTTCATCCTGGCCATCATCACCGCCGGGATCACCGTCATGACCCACGAGACGGTGCAGATCCGCTACGGCGTCGGCGAGGTGGCCCCCCGCCTGGTGGTCGGGTGGATCGCGGCGAACTTCTCGATGCCGATCTGCAGCCACCTCACCGAGCTGGCCAACGCGCTCACCGGGGCGCTCACCGGCGAAAGCATCGCCCCCACGGGCGCCTTCGGGCAGCTGGAGCGCGTGGTCATCGATGCGATGAATGACCAGTCCACCGCCTTCCTCGTCCTGGTCATCGGGCTGCTCATCGCGGTGCTGACCGGCATGCTGCTGGTCGCCTGGCTGGTCCGGCTCGGGGTGCTGATCGTGCTGGTCGGCATCGCCCCGGTCGCCCTGGCCTGCCACGCCACCCCGTACACCGACGGCGCCGCCCGGCTGTGGTGGCGGTCCTTCCTGGCCGTGCTCGGCACCGTCATCCTGCAGGCCCTGGCGCTGCACACCACGCTGAAGATCTTCCTCGACCCCAACGCCAACGTCGCCGCGCTGGGCATCCCCAAGGACCCGACCGGCGCGTTCAACCTGTTCATCGTCGCGTGCCTGCTGTGGGTCACCATCAAGATCCCCGGCATGATGCGCCGCTACGTCACCCGCGGCGGCGGCCAGCACAACATCGCCGGCGCGTTCATCCGCCTGGTCCTGGTCCAGCAACTGACCCGCATGATCCGCCTCCCGTTGCCCGGCCGCGGCGCCGGACGGGCCACCGCCGCAGCCGGCGGGGCCCGCGCCACCGCCGGGACCGCAGGCCGAGCACCGTCGGCGGCGAGCACCGCCATTGGGTACTGGCGGCCACGGCTGCCCCGACCCACCCCCGCCCTGGCCCGCTCGACCCGCACCACAACGGCCACCACAGCAGCCAGCCCGGCCAGCCCACCGCCGCCAGCGCCGACCCCGCCGGCCGCCCCGGCGGGCGGCAGCCCGGCCCCGGCACCGTCACGGCCGAGGATCCCGGCCTCGGTCACCCCGGCCACCGCCATGCCGCCGCGGCGGCCGAGCTGGCGGGCCTACGGCGCCACCCCGACCGGGACCGGCTGGCCGGACCCGCCGCCGGCCCGCACCCCGCCCCCAGCCGGGGCGCAACCCACCGGCACCGGCTGGGTCGGCCGACCCACCGCCGTACGTGATCCCCGCTACCCGGCCGCCGGCCGCTACCCAAGAACAGGAGAACGTCGTGGACGCTGAAGGTGGTGCTCTGAACGCCCGGGTGCCTGCCGATGTGGAGGCGCCAGACCGGATCCTGTGGGGCCTGACCGCGCGGCAGGTGGCCATCCTGGCCGCCGCCGCCGCGGTCGGCTACCTGATCTGGCGGGCCCTCGGCACCCGGCTGCCGGTGCCGGTCGTCGTCGCCCTGGTGATCCCGATCGCCGGGCTGGCCGCGGCGCTCGCCTTGGGCCGCCGCGACGGGCTGCCGCTGGACGCATGGCTGTGGGCGGCGATCCGCTACCGCCGCAGTCCCCGCCGGGCGGTGCCCGCCCCGGAGGGGGTCACGGCGGTGCCGGCGTGGGCGCCGGCGGCCACCGGCCAGGGTGGGCCGGCACCGACGGTGCTGCGGCTGCCCGCCGCCGCGATCGGCGACGACGGCGTCATCGACCTCGGCGACGGCACCGCCACCGTGCTGGTGGCCGCCACCACCGTCAACATGGGCTTGCGCACCGCGGCCGAGCAGGCCGCCCTGGTCGCCGGCTACGCCCGCTGGCTCAACAGCCTGACCGGCCCGGTCCAGGTAGTGGTGTCCGCGCAGCGGGTCGACCTGACCAGCCACGCCCACCGCGTCGCCGACGCCGCCCAGGCCCTGCCACACGCGGCGCTGGCCGACGCCGCCCTGGACTACGCCGACTTCCTGGTCGACATCGCCGCCCGCCGCGACCCGCTGTGGCGCACCGTCACCATCGCCTGCCACGGCAGCGGCCCACACGCCGGCGCTGAGGCGATGCGCCGCGCCGAGCACACCGCCACCGCGCTGGCCGCGTTGGGTGCGCAAACCCGGGTCCTCGACGGGCCGACGGCCATGGCGGTGCTGGCCGCCGCGGTCGACCCCTACGCCGGCGGCGACGCCAGCTGGCCCCGCACCACCCCCACCGCCGCGATCACCGCCCAGCCCTACCTCCCGGAGCCGCAACCGTGACACCCAAGCAGCAGGCCCGCACCGCGACCACCCGCCGCCGGGGCGGCGCTGGCCCCGCCGACGCCGGCCGGGCGCAGGACGCCGTCGCGCTGGCCGCCGCGGTCGGCCCCGCCTGTGTGGAGGTGGCGCCCCGGCACGTGCGCATCGGCGACGGCCACGCCGCCACTCTGGCGGTCACCGGCTACCCGCCGGAGGTCGGGCTGGCCTGGCCGGACATCGTGCTGTCCTGGCCGGGCCGGGTCGACTTCGTCGAGCACATCGAGCCGATCCCGGCCGCGACCGCCGCCGCCCGGCTGCGCACCGTCCGCGCCCGGCTGGAATCGAATAGGCGGCTGGATGCGGACAAGGGCCGCCTGGGTGACCCTGCCGTGGATGCCGCCGCCGACGATGCCGCGGACCTGGCCGACCGGCTCGCCCGGGGCGCCTCCCGCCTGTTCCGCGCCGGCCACTACCTGTGCGTGCACAGCTTCACCCCCGAGGACCTGACCGACAGCGTGGCCGAGGTCCGCGCCGCCGCCGCCTCTGTGCTGCTGGACACGCAAATGGCGACCTGGCGGCAGTTGCCGGGCTGGACGTCCACCCTGCCGCTGGGGGTGGACAGCCTGCGGATGCGGCGGGTGTTCGACACCGACGCGCTGGCCGCCGCCTTCCCCCTCGCCTCCGCGGACCTGCCCGCCCCGCTCCCGGGGGAAGGGGTGCCCGCGGGCGGGGTGCTGTACGGGGTGAACACCGCCTCCAACGGCATCGTGTGGTGGGACCGGTGGGCTTGCGACAACCACAACTCCGTCGTGCTGGCCCGATCCGGCGCCGGCAAGTCCTACCTGGTCAAGCTGGAGATCCTGCGCTCGCTCTACGACCGGGTGCTGGTCGCGGTCATCGACCCCGAAGACGAATACCTCAGGTTGTGCGACGCCGTCGGGGGTACCGCCATCCAGCTCGGCGCCCCCGGCATCCGGGTCAACCCGTTCGACATCCCACCCGGCGACCGCCGCGCCGACGCGCTGACCCGCCGCGCCCTGTTCCTGCACACGTTGGTTGCGGTGCTGTTGGGCCAGCAACCGCCGCCGGCCGAACGCGTCGCCCTGGACAAGGCCATCACCGCCGCCTACACCGCCGCCGGCATCGACAACGACCCGGCCACCTGGACCCGCCCCGCGCCGCTGCTACGCGACCTGACCACCCACCTGCACACCGCCGTCGACCCGGCCGCCTACACCCTGGCCGCCCGGCTGGCGCCGTGGACCGACGGCTCGTTCCGCGACCTGTTCGACGGGCCCACCACCTACCGGCCCCGCGGGAACCTGGTGGTCTGGTCGACCCGGCAACTCGCCGACGAACTACGCGCCCCCGGCATGCTCCTCGCGCTGGACGCCATCTGGCGCGACGTCGACGTGCCCACCACCAGCCGCGCCGACGGCTTCGGCGCCCGCCGCCTGGTCGTGGTCGACGAAGCCTGGACCCTGCTCAAGGAGCACAACGGCGCGAAGTTTCTCCGCGATCTCGCCAAGCGGGCCCGCAAGCGCCGCGCCGGGGTGGCGGTGGTCACCCAGGACGCCGCCGACCTGCTCGGCAGCGACCTCGGCCAGGCGGTGGTGGCCAACGCGGCCACCCAGATCCTGATGCGCCAAGCCCCGCAAGCCATCGACCTGATCGCCGACACGTTCGCCCTCACCGCAGGCGAAGCCCGCATGCTGCTGGCGGCCGGACGCGGCGAAGCCCTCCTTCTGGCCGGCTCGCACCGGGTCAGCTTCCAGACCGTGGCCTCCGCGCGGGAACACCAGTTGGCCGCTGGGCTGGTCGACCTGATCGACGACCCCGACCTGTAGTCCACTGTGGAGCCTTTCATGTCGCCCACCACCCCCGCACCATCGCCGCGGCCATCCGGATCGACCGATCCGAACATGGTGCCCACCCAGCCCCACGCCCACCTCATCGACATCGCCGAGCATGCTGCCGCGTGGGTGGTCCACCGGCCGTGGCTGGCCGCGCTGGTCGTCGCGGCGATCGCCGCCGTGCACGGTGTGCGGGCCGGGGTGTGGCGCTGGCGGCACCGCCGGCTGGTCGACCACGCCCGGCAGGTGCGCATCACCCCGCCGCCGGAGGTGGACCCGGCCGGTGCCGCCGCCTGGTGGGCCAACCTGTACGAGCTGCTCGCCCCGTCCTGGCGGCGGCGCCTGCTGTACGGCACGCCGCATGTAGCAGTGGAGTACCGGTGGGCCGGCCGCGAGCTGACCATCGTCGTGTGGGTGCCCGGCACCGTACCGGCCGGGCCGGTGGCCGCCGCCACCCGCGCCGCCTGGCCCGGCGCCGCCTGCACCATCGACGACGCCACCGCCCCGATGCCCACCACCGGCGCAGCCGACGGCGGCGCGTTAGCTGCGGCGCTGCCGGCCTGGTACCCCCTCGAAGTCGACCACGACACCGACCCGATGCGGGCCCTGGTCGCCGCCGGCACCGGCCTGCACAACAGCGAGCACGCCTGCGTGCAGATCCTGGCCCGCCCGGCCACCGGCCGCCAGGTCGCCAAGCTCCGCAAAGGCGCGGCGGCGCTACGCACCGGGCAACCGCCCGGCGGCGGACCCCTCGACCCCACCACCTGGCTGCGGGGCCTGCTCAACCTCACCACCGAGGTCACCGTCGAGCTGTTCACCCCCGGCCGGCCCACGCCACGCCACGCTGGACCCACCTCCCGCCCGGCAGGGTCCGATCCGTTACGCGACCGCGACGCCCGACCCGCGATCGACAAGACGGTGGGACCGCAGTGGGAGCTCGCCATCCGCTACGCCGTGGTCAACACCACCACCCGCGACGGCGCGCCGACCGAGGCGATCGCGCGGCGGCTGACCACCCTCGCCCATGGGCTGGCGTCGGCCTACGGCGCCTACACCGGCCGCAACCGGCTGCGGCGGCTGCGACTGACCCACCCGGCGGTGGTGCTGGCCCACCGGCCGCTGCGCCGCGGGTTCCTCCTGTCGGCCGCCGAACTGGCCGCGGTGGCGGCGCTGCCCACCGACATCGCCGTCGCCGGGCTGGACCGCGCCCGCGCCAAGGCCGTGCCCGCCCCAGTCGCCGTGCCGTCCGGGGGCCGCGGCACCAAAGTGCTGGGTCACGCCGAGGTCGGCGGCCACACCGTCGCGCTGCCGGTGGCCGACGCCCGCCAACACCTCCACCTCATCGGCTCCACCGGCGCCGGCAAGTCCACCCAGATCTGCCACATGGCCCTCGACGACATCAAAGCCGGCCGCGGCGTGGTGGTCATCGACCCGAAAGACGGCGAACTGGCCCTGGACATCCTCGACCGGCTACCCGCCACCGCCGCCGACCGCCTCGTCCTCATCGACCCCGACCAGGAAGGCGGCGCCACCCTCAACCCGCTGGCCGGCTTCGACCACGACCTCATCGTCGACAACGTCGTGTCGATCTTCTCCAAGATCTTCCAACGGCACTGGGGACCCCGCATCGACGACGTCCTGCGCGTGGCTTGTCTGACCCTGATGCGCAAGGCCAACGCCAACCTCACCCTCGTCCCGCCGCTGCTCAACGACAAACAGTTCCGGGCCGCGTTCACCCACGACCTGGACGACCCGGAAGGGCTCAAAGGCTTCTGGGAGTGGTACGAGTCCACCCCGCCGATGCTGCGCGCCCAGGTCATCGGCCCCGTCCTGGCCCGACTGCGGTCGTTCCTGCTGCGCGACTTCGTCCGCCGCACCCTCGGCACCCCCAAATCCAGCTTCGACATGGGCCGCGTGCTCGACGGCGGCATCCTCATCGCCCGCCTACCCAAAGGGCAGATCGGGGAGGAGACCGCCAAACTCATGGGCTCGTTCGTGTTCGCCTCCGTGTGGCAGGCCGCCACCGCCCGGGCCCGCACCCGCGGCCCTGCCCGCCGCGACGCCACCTGCTACATCGACGAGGCCCACAACGTCTTGAATCTGGCCGGGCAGGTCGGCGACATGCTCGCCGAGGCCCGCAGCTACCACCTGTCCCTGGTCCTGGCCCACCAGAACCTCACCCAACTTCCGGTGGAGACCCAGCGCGCCCTGTCGGCCAACGCCCGCAACAAGATCTTCTTCAACTGCTCACCCGAGGACGCCCACCAACTCGCCCGCCACACCCTGCCCGAACTCGACGAGCACGACCTGTCCCACCTCGACGCCTACACCGCCGCCGTGCGGCTGGTGGTCGGCTCCCGCGAAACCGCGGCGTTCACCATGCGCACCCGCCCACCCACCGACCCGGTCGGCGAGACCACCGCGATCCGCCACGCCGTGGCCCGCACCCAACCCACCGAACCGACCGGCATCGAACTGCTCGCCGGCATCCACCGCCCCACCGACACCACCACCGACACCACCCCCAACGCGGCCAGCGCCGACAGCACCGGCGCCGACCAGACCACACCGTCGACGGCTGGGACGCCGAGCGCACCGCAGCCACCCAAGCCCGACCGTGCCGTCACAGACCAACAGCCGGGCAGGCGGCCGGGCAAGCGCACCCGCAGGCCAACCACCGAGCCGACCACCGTGTCGCCCCACCCCGACCACAACCCCGCCCACCCCACCCAACAGCCCAGGTAGGAGACCATGACCAACGATCAACGCCCAACCCGAAATACCCCCGAGGGGGATACTCCCCGACCGGGGGTGCCCCGGACCCCTGCTGCGCGGCGGCGCCCTATGGCAGGTCTCGACGACTCCATCCGCGAGGTCGCCTGGCGGCTGGAGCCCCGTGACTTCGTCCTCGCCCTGCTCCTCGACGAACACCGAACCCTGACCACCAGCCAAATCACATCGATCCTGTTCACCTCACCCCGCACCTGCCGCAACCGCCTCGACATCCTGCGCAGCATCGGCTGGATCGACTGGTTCATCCCCGTCCGCCACGGCCGCAGACTGCCCGCTCACTGGGTCCCCGGACCACTATCGGCCCGCTACGCCGCCCTACGCCGCGGCGACAAAGCACCCACCGCCCGCGCCGTCCGCGAACTCCAGGACCGCACCGTCGCGATCACCCACCTCGCCCACACCGACGGCACCAACCAGTTCTTCATCGACCTGCTCGCCCACACCCGCCACCACCGCAACACCCGACTCACCCGTTGGTGGAGCGCGGCCCGCACCGCCTCGGCCATGGGCAGCACCATGCGCCCCGACGGGCACGGCGTCTGGCGCGACGGCGACCGCGAGGTGGCCTTCTTCCTCGAATTCGACACCGGCGAAGAGACTCACCGGCAGCTGGCCGACAAGCTGCCCGCCTACCGGCACAGACGCGCCCAGGGCGGCCCCGCCTGGCCGGTGCTGTTCTGGCTGCCCACCACCGTCCGGGAAACCCACCTGCACAAACACCTCGCCGCAACGGCACCCGGCGTCACCGTAGCCACCGCCGCCCGCGACACCGCCGCGGCGCACAGCCCCGCCGGGCCGGTATGGCGGCTGCTCGGCAACGGCCGCCGCCGGCTACACCTGGCCGACCTGCCCAGCCCACCCGGACAACCCGGCCCCTACCACCCCGGCCCACCCACCCCCGACGAGGACCCGCTGCACCTGCTCGACGCCGACTGATCCCCGGGCAGGCCACCCCGCACCCCCGACCCTCGCGGCAAAACCGGCCGTCACCCAACAACCGCACGCCGTCACCCAACAGCCACGCGGTCACCCAACAGAAAGATCACCACACCCAACAGCAAGGAATTTTCTACCCAACAGCGCCGCCGCCCGCGCCCACCCAACAGACCCGCCCAGGCGCCCAACAGCGCTGCTCAGCGACCCGACTCCGAACCCCCCACGATGATCGTCGGCTGTTGGGTGGGCGCGGTACGGTCAAGGCTCTTCTTTGAAGAACCCCAACCTCGCACCACCCCGGGCCGAGGGCCCGCCCGCGGAAACGGTCCGCACCCGCCCACCCGCCACCCCTGGCCGGTCGGCCGCGGCACCACCCGCCGGCACCCCGCCCACCCTGCACCACCGCACCACCCCCGGGCGCAGCCCGTCACGGTAGGGACACCGCATCCGCCCCCACCCGTACCACCTCCTCGGCCCCTTGGCCGACCAGCGCCACCAAAGCGGCGACACCACGACCGGGTTCCGGTCGCCCGTCGGCGTGGCCGACCTCACCAGACCCGGACTCGGGTCGTCCCCGCGCGTCCACGCGCTGCCACCCGACCCTCACCCGCGAGGGTTCGATCCGGCGCGCCCATGCGCCAACCAACCCAACCCGGCAAGGAGGAACCGATGCGCCGCACGCGCACGCACAGCCGACCCATCCGGCACCGCCACACCCCCGCGCGCACGGTTGTGGTCTGCCTTCCACCGCACACCGAACCGCGGCTGCTGTCCGAGCTGGCCACCACCAGGCTGGCCACACGCGGCCTGACCGCCGACGGTGTGACACCCCACTTCGTCGCGAGCACCCGGCGGGCGAGCAAGCTCATCGACCGCTGGCAGGGCCTGACCTCCGGCGGCCCGATCACGCTGCTGAATCTGACCGCGACGCGCCGCAACGCGGCTGCCGCCGCTGCGGCGCAGTGGCTGCTGTGGCGCCAGGTCGTCGCCGGCACCCGCCCAGCCCAACCGTTTTGGGCCTTCGCCGACCGGCACCGCGCCGATCCACGCCGCTATCCGCTTACCCGGGCCCAGGCCGAGTACGCGGCCCAGCCACGCGTTCTGGCCATGAGCGTGTATAACGCGCTGCCGCAGCGGTTGTGCGAGCTGCCCACCGCGGCGTTGGAAGCCTTCCAGGCCGGCTACGGCACCTACTGCAGCCTGGCCTGGCTGGCCGCCGTCCCCGCCGACGGGCTGGCCCCCGCCGACGGCGAGCACGGCGGCTGGCTGGCCGCCACCAGCGAACGCGTCGCCGACCAGTTGGCCTACCTGCAGGCCGCCAATGCCCATCTGGGCCGGCTGCACCCGCAGGTGCTGCTTGTCGCCGTGGCCATCACCGCCTGACCCCGTCCCCAGGGGGACGGACGACGCCCACCCCAGTAGTCCCATCCGATCGCAGCCTTGCCAAGGAGCCCGAGCGTGACCACCCGGCTGTTCCTCGACCTGCCAACCGTTTTGCGCGTTGCCGACGGCACCGGCGAACCACCCGACCTGATCCTGTCCGGACCTATCCCGGACGCTGCGACGCTCAACCGTGCCGTGACAGCGGTGACGTACCTGCTGTACGCCATCGCGCCGGACCCGCAGCCCGACCCACACCCGAGCACCCAACCCGCGCAGCCGCCACGCGGGGGCGCCGACGGCGACACCGCCGAGGCCCGCCCGGCCCGGGACCTGACCGGCGCGAGATGGCTGTCGATCCTCGACGACCAGGCAAGCCTCCTGGCGCTGGTCGCCTGCGGACGGGGCGGCAAACCTGCCCACAGCCCGGTACTGACCGTCTTGCGCATCGCCTTGTTCGCCGGCTGCACCCACGTCACCGTCGACCCGGTCGATGGGTCGATCGGCGTGGCCCGTCGCCGTGTCCGCACCCACCGGTGAACCCCGCGGGCGCCCCCGGCAGCCCCACCTCCGGCCGTGCCGGCGCGTGCAACCTCACCCGCGGCCACCGCCCGCGGCGCGCAGACCCGCCGATCCACGTGCGCAATCATCCGAACGAAAGGGACCGCTATGACACCAGACACACCGGCCCGAGCCGGCGCCAGCCAGCACCGGCGGGTCGCCACCTACACCCGGCACCGTGCCGACGACGGCCACGCCAGGGGTCTGGCCGCCCAGCAGCGTGGCCTGCGCGATTACCTGGCCGCCCAGCCGGGCTGGCGGCAGGTCGCCGCCTACCACGACACCGGGTCCGCCGCCGACGCAGACCGGCCCGGACTGGCGCAGGCCCTGGCCGACGCCGACGCCGGCCGCTTCGACGTCCTGCTCGTCACCGAGCCCGGCCGGCTGACCCGCCGGGTCGCCACCCTGGTCTCGCTGATCGACCGGCTCGACCAGGCCGGCGTCACGCTGCACGCGACCACGGCAGGACTGGACACCTCCACGCCCGGCCGACGCCGCACGGTCACGCTGCTCGCCACGATCGCCTGCGCCGACGTGCCCACGGCACCGCCGGCCACCTCACCCGGCCACCCGCATCGCGGCGCCTGCCGTCCCGGCGGGCCGGCCCCGTCCCCGCAGCCGCGCCGGCAGCAACCCGAGTGGGAGGGAACCTCTGTGAGTGCGTCCGCTGCCCCACCCGCGATCGACCCGCGCGGCGCCGAGTCGTGGGGCACCGTCATCACGCCGAACGGGGATGGCCCGTACCGCGCGCTGATTCACTCCGACGAGCACGGTGCCCCGGTGCCGCTGTTCCCGCGCGAATCGGTCGAGCAGATGACCAAGGACATGAACCCGGACGACGACATCTACGGCGGCGTGGCCTGGCTGCTCGGCGAACCGGACACGGCGCTGGTCTACCGCGACGCCGACGACGAGGACCCGGTCCACGTTCGCCCGGATAAGCGCGGCCTGTACGACCTCTACGCGATCACCTGGGACTGGCACCGGCAGCCATAGCCGCGGCTGCTGCCCGAGCTGGCTACCACGAAGCTGGCCACACGCGGCCTGACCGGCTCACAGCGTGACCCCGCGCTTCATCGCCCGCACCCGCCGGGGCAGCAAGCTCGTCGACCGCCAGCGCGGCCTGGCCTCCGGCGCCCCCACCGGCCGCAGGACCTCCGACCGCGCCCGCCAGCACGAGCGGCGCTGCACGGGCGTATACCCGGCAGCCACGGCGCGGCGTACGGCCGCTGCCCGCCGCGCTGCCCGGCACCACCCCATGACCTTCACACGTTCCGCCGGCCGGACCAGGCCCAACCCCACCTGGCCGGCCGTTCGCGCATCCGTGGCCGGTACCCGGCCCGCTCGCGGTGTCCGCGGGCCACCGCCACCTTCTGCGAACCATCACCGGCACAGGAGACAACCCCGTGTCCCTGAACCACATCGACGATCTCCGAGAAGAGCTTGATCCGATCTTCCAAACCATGGCGTGGGCAGAGGAGGAAATCGACGCGGCACAGCACCGGCACCTCAGTGCCGCCGACCGGATCTTGGCACAGCTTCGCGCTACTGCGGTCGACGTTCGCGCTCATGCGCACCGAGCCGGTGGACCGGGCGCACTGCCGCGAATTGCTCGACCGGGTCGCGCGGGGCGAAGACACCAGCCCCGGCACGGCCGCCGAGTGCTGCATCGCCGCGGCCGAAACCTGCCTGCACGTACCGCTAAGCACAACCGCGGCCGGCCTCTACGCCCGCCTGTGGCGGCTGGCCGGGCTGCCACCGGTCGAACTGACCGACGCCAGCGAGCACTACGAAGCCCTCGAAGGCTCACTCATCGACGAGCACGAAACGTAGCTGCGCCAGCCCTGGCGGGTCCTGCCGCCGGCGGGCGCACCGTCTTCGACGCCGCCGCGACCCCGCTGAGGCGACCGCGTTCATCGCGGCCCGCGCCGTCCTGTCAGCCGGTCAATCCCCAGCGCCGTTACGCAATCGGCATCCCGACGATCCCGAGAAAGGAAACCTCGACCATGACCATCACCCTGACCAAGCCCGTACCTGCCGCCGACGCACCGGCCGTCCCGCGGCCGTCGAGCGACCCGGGTTGCATCGCCGCGGTCAACCGGTCCGGCCGGCTGTGGCTGCCGGCAGCGCCCGGCGATGCGAGTGCGGCGGCAATGAACCGGCGCACCCGCACCGGCATCACCTACCGCGTCGACCTCGACGGCGGCATCACCTGCTGGCTCGACGGCGATCACCGGGGCGGCGACCTCAACTGGATCGCCACCCAGATGTGCACCGCCCTGTCCGGCGGACGGTTCACCGGCCCCGACGACGCGCCGTTCGTGTGCGGCCTGGTGCTGTTCACCGCAACCGGCGCCGCTGGTCCGGTCGGGCTGTCCGAGGAGCAATTGCGGCGCGTCGTTGACGCGCACGCCGCGGCCAGCACCGACGAGCTGCGCGACCCGGCCCTGGCCGGCATCGCCGACCCGCAGCTGGCGTTGCCCTGACCGCACCGCGGTTTCTGCCGCCGCCCACCGCGTACCCCGCCGCTATCACCGCAGCCGGCGCTCGCGTGGGCGGCACGCGAGGCCGGCTGGCCACCACCCCTTTTGTGGAAAGGAGGGCGCCAGTCATGGCCGAGCAACCAGACGGCGAACCCGGCCACACCCAGCTGCCCACAAGCGGCGACGACCAGCCGCGTGGCCGGCTGTTCATCAGCGACGTGCAGGCCCTGCGCCGCGCCGACACGGTGTGCTTGCACGCCGCCGACGGCGTCGGGCTCATCCACGCCAGCCTGACCACCCTCGCCGGCGACGACCACCGGATCTACACCGCGAAACAACAGCAGCTGTTCCCAGACCCGGTCGGCCGCAACCGGTGCCGACGCATCGAGGCGGCCGCCGACATCGCCGGCTTCGACCACCTGCGCCGCTGGCACGACCACCAACTGCCCGGCGCCACCGCGTCGGCCACCATCGGCGCCGCACAGGTTGACGATGTCTGGCGCTCGGTCGCGGCGTTGTTGCGCGTCGGCGACGTCGTGCGGCTGCGCTGGCGGGCCGACAACAGCATCGACCAGCTGACCGCCCACGGACTGCACCGCGACGAGCTCCGCATCGAGGTGCGGCGCGGCAAGCGGCTGTGGACGTTCCTGCTCGACGTCGCGGTCCGCCCGCAGGACGCCCGGATGGTCACCGCCGCGGCACAACGCTGAGGCGAACCCGAGGCACTACCCGGTCGCGGGCCATACCGCCGCGACCCGATCGCATCACCAACAACTACCGCAGCGCCCCGACGCGGGCGCTGTTCGGCCGTTGCCCGGCCACCACTCGCACCCCACGCGAACCCGGGCACGGCCGCATGGCTGCGCCCGGGGCTCGCTCGCCTGCACGCGAAAGGGAGCCTGTTCATGAGCCAGCCGCAACCCACCCAGACCTCCGCCCCAGCCACCACAACCACCGCCTGGCCGACCGCTACACCGGCGAGGCGAGCCACCGGCCAGCTGGCGCGTCGCGGTCGTCGGGGCATCCCTGACCGGCCCCACGGCGGCGCTGCTGTTCCTGCACGGCGGATTCGACCGCGTCAGCGTCTACGAGGCGGTCCCCGCCAGCGCCCCGCAGGGCGGCGGCCTGATCGGCCTGGAACACTCGTCGCTGGACATCCTCGACCACCTGGGCGTGGCGCAGCCCGAGTTCGTCAAGTACGACTCGGAGACGGTCATGCACATCACCGTGTGCCAGGGCCGCCCGGGGCAGGCGCGGCTGTTCGCCCTCCCGCAGCACGTCCCCCCGGCGGCCCGTGTCCAGGTCGACGCCAGCGCGGACCAGTACCTGCCCGACGAGCAGGCCGCCGTGGTGCACGCCACCACGACCCGGATGGCGGCCCCGGTGACGGACATCGACCCACCCACCCGCATGGTGTGGCCGCTCGGCGGCGGGCACGCCGTGCTGCTCGGCGACGCCCTGGCCCCGGTGCGCCCGCACACCGCCCGGGGCGCCAACAACGGCATCGAGCAGGCCGCCGGTCTGGTGGCCGCGCTCACCCAGCACCGCAAGTTCCGGGCCCACCTGCCCGCCGCCTTGGACGGCTGGCAGCGCCGCCACCTGCCCACCGCGGTCGCCGCCGTGCGACTGGGCCCGGTGCTCGGCCACCAGTTCGGCCTTGGCGGCGCCTGAGCACATCCCGGCCGCGTCAGCCCGATGCCCGGCCCGCAGCTCGGGGGCATTCCCAGCCCGGCCAGCCGCGAGATCGCCTCGGGCCGACCGGCCGCAGTCCCGTTACCCCACAACGGTTCCACACGCGCCGGGCCGCGCCGCCACGCCCAACCGGGCGGTTGCGACCGCGCCGCGTACCTCGACCAACGACACCTGGAGGAAAGCCATGGCGAACACCGCCGGCTGCACACCTCTACCCAAGTCCACCCGCGAGGGTGTGCGCACCACCGCCGCGGACCACAACCACGCCCGCCTCGCCGCCCACGTGCAACGCCTGGCCGCCGACCTCGACGAGCTGACCACGGCGTGGGACGCCGTTGACGAAGTTGACAGCAACCTCGGTACCGATGTCGAAAACGTCGGCCGACGCGTGGTCTGCCTGCTCGACGACCTGCGGGCACACATCATCGCAACCGATGCGTTGCGCGCGAGCCAACTCCTGCGCTACATCCTGGACCTCGAAGACGCCGTCAACGACTACGCCGAGCTGGACGAGCACGACACCAACGCCAGCATCGACATCTTCGACCGCCTCGCACCAGGCATCGCCCTGGCACAACGCAATCTGCAGGTCCTGGCCGACCCGCAGGCCGCCCGCCGGATCACCGTAGGTGAGCTGATCGAGCTGCTCCGGCAGTTCCCTCACCACGTGCACGTCTGGGTCGCCGACCCGTCCAGCACCGACGGCTACACCCCCTTGGACGGCACCGCCGGCCTGGGACACGACCACGACCCGGCCGCCGGCGATCCGGAGACGTTCGTCATCCTCGGGTACGAGGACCGACCGGTGACCACCCACGTCGGGCTGTTCTCCGGCATCGGCCGCCGGGCCGCCGCGCAATAGGCAGGTCGCCACCACGGCGCCGACACCCTCGCCAATGCCCGAGGCCGAAGACGCCGATCTGTATCGGCTTCCGGCACGACAGCACAGCCCAGATCGACGTGCCACCGACGATGCCTGCCCGCGGCCCCGCTCGCTCCGTGCCCCTTCGCAGCGTGGAAGCGCTTCCGGGGGACCGGCCGCAATCCCCTTACCAGCAACGGTTTTCACACACGCGCCGGTGTCGTACCCCCAAGCCCAAACGGGCCTGCCCCCTCGGAACGGGGCTGCCCCGTCGGTCGGATGGCGCCGTGCGCCGCGACACCACCGACATCTGGAGGAAGCCATGGCGAACACCACTGGCTACACACGCCTACCTGAGTCCACCCGCGAGGACGTCCTTGCCGCCGCACGCAAGCAGGCCGAACGGGCCGCGGAGCGCTACGCCGTTCTGCTGGCCGCCGAGGCCGGCATCGCCGCCCGCGCCGTATTCCCCGCACTGGCCCGGCTCGTGTTCCGGCTCACCGACGACATCGACGGGCCGTCGGCCACCCTGGTCGCCGCATACACCGTCCAAGGGCGGCAGTTGTGGCACATCGACACCGACGAGGAATGGCCTGACGAATCCCTCGTGACCGATCGCCTCGCCGCGGCGGCGGACTGGTGCGACGACTACTTCGAGGCCATCGACGCCGACGGCGACGAACTCTACGTCCTCGACCTCGACGAGTAGACCCACCCGCCGGCCCACGCTGACCCAGCCCACCGACGCCGGCGCCATGCCACAGCAACCCAGCGCCGGACACGGCATCAACTCGTACCTGGCGACCGACCACCCTTCCTGAGGAGGATTGATGGCCCGAACCACTGCCGCGCAATTCGCCAGACAGCTGCGCCGGCTCGGCGCCACCGTCACCATCCGAGACGGTCACGACGTCATCGCGAGCTACCACGACGTCGAAGTGACCGCCCAGTTCTACCGCGACGTCGACGCGTTCGACGTCGCGTGGCGCTGCGACGTGTCATCCCACGACGCCACCCCGATCCGCAGCATGGCTGGCGTTCGCCGCGTCCTCGGCCTACCGAAGCAGCCCATCATCCTGCTCGGCACCACAGGGCGGCGCAACTCACGTACGCACATCCTGCGGCAGGGCTGGTCCACCACCGCCGAATGCGGCGTCGGTCTGGTCGGCCCGCACACCGAAGGTGCGCTGCGCAACGTGACGTGTCCACGCTGCCGGTCCATCTGGCGACAGCGGTGACCACCCGCCGCTGGGCGAGGAGCAGCGGCTGCCACAAAGTTCCGCCGACCCGGCACCACCAACCCAGTGAGGAGTAGCTCATGTCCACTGCCCACCTCTGGTTCCGTGCCGAGGAGGTCCTCCCGATCGCGGAGCACGCGATCGTCTGTCCCGAACGGACCATCACCAATGCCCAGATCCGGGCTGGCGCCCGGCTGCGCCCGGCCCTGATCTGGACCAGCGCCGGCGAGGATGAACTGTTGTCCTCCAACGGCGTACCCCGCTGGTTCAACGAAGACGGCAGCGAGCACGCCGTAGCAGCACACACCTGGCTGCACATCCACACCGGCCGGCGTGGCGTGCCCACCGTCACCGATGACGCCCAGCGGTTCTTCCCGCTGCGTCGCCGCCACCGCGACGGCCGCTACCCGCTGATCAAACTGCTGCGCACCGGCGCCCAGCACGGCGGCCACTGGTTCGTCGTCGACACCGACCCGGCCAACGCCGCCAGCCCGGACCGGTTCACCGTCCTCGACCACCGCGACGAGATCGCCCCACCGGACATCATCTGGATCCCGGCCACTGTCACCGCCCCAGCCCTGGCCCATGGCAGCTACCCAGCCCTCATCGCCGACGGCTACACCGTGCGCGGCGACGACGTCCTGGCCCGCTTCGACCGGGCCACCGTCGAGCAGATGGTCACCGACATGGCCGCGGTGCACGCCGACACCGACCCGGCCACCGACCCGATGCCAGGCGAGTTCGCCGTCCTGCAGTGCGACGGCGACGTGCTGAGGGTGCTGGCCGAACACGACGACGGCGAACAGGTCCACCTGGGCGAGATCGACCGCGTGTACCCCGACGCTGGCGGGCTGTACCCGGTCGGCGCCTATGTCTGGCCGTGGCTGCCCACCCCCTGACCCCCCTTTTGGAGCCTCACCGACCCATCCTGGGAAGGAGAACCGCAACCGTGTTGGCGCCAAGCACCGTGGAGGCACTGACCTTCGCGCGCTCGCCCACACCGAGGCCGCCGCCGAGCAAGCCGGCTGGGACGCCGACCGGAGCTGGCCGCTGGCGGGCGGGTCGACCGATCGGACCCCGCAGCAGTGTGGGGTGCGGCTCGCGCGAGACGTGGCGTTCTACGTCTGGCACACCGAGTACCTGTCGCTGTACCCGACCAACGAGCCCGGCGTGGTCGACGGCGGCTGTTACGTCGTGCCCAGCGGTACGCCGCGCCACGACGCCGAGCGGGTGGCCTTCCGGCTGCGGATGCTCGACGACGGCTGGGTGGCCGAGCCGATCGGCAGCCTCCAGCGCGGCCAGGACATCCTCGCCGAGGAAATGCGCCGCGCGATGGACTTCCTCCGCGCGGCCATCGCCGAACGTGACGGCGGGCGAAGCGGCCAACCACCGCCGCCGCCGACCTCTACACGGCCGAACAAGAAACCGCGACACCCCACCAGGACCCGGCCACGCCCGAGGCCCGCACCAGACCAGCTCGACCGCCACGTCCATCCGCCGTGGACGCACATCAGCCGCCGGCCACGCCAACCGCGTAGCCGCGCGCACAAACCCGAAGGAGGCCGACCATGGCATCAACGAACCCCGAAGCGAACACCGACACCGCCGGATCGGCGGTGCTATCGCTCACCTGGTGGTTCACCCAGACCTACCGCTACCCGACGGTACCGCTGGACGCGGTCGCCGCCGCCGGACGAGCCGTCGACGAACTCGCCGCGGATCCCGCGTCGCTGCTCGGCGTCGTGGGGGACCGGCTGGCCGAACTGCTGACCGGCTACCAGGCTTCGGACCGCGTGGTCGGCATGCCGGAGGTCGAAATCGCCGCAGCGGACTACGATGCCTCGCCCACCCTCGCCGGCCTGGTCGACGCGGGCCGTGCCGCGCTGCGGGCCGAGTCCGACTCAGGTCAGTCCAGCGCCGCCGGGCGGGCGCTCGCCGCTTTGCTGGCCGGGCTGCGCCGGGAAGGGATCACCGACCGGTGAGCCACCAACCCGACGGGGACGACGAGGTCCGCGACGCGGCCAAGGAACGGTGGATCTACGGCGGGATCCGGGTGCTGGACGACAAACGCGTCCACGCCTGGATCGACCCGACCGGCCGCGAGCTGCTGTACACGTTCAAACGCAGCGGCAACTGGGCGATCGGCAGCTACTACACCGCCCGCGTCACCCGGGCCGGGGGATCAACCAGGCTGCACAGCATCCCGACCTATACGGGCGACGGCTACACCGACGACGAGCCACGCCGCCAACTGTGGGCCAAGGACACCGCCGCGCGGGCCCAGCTCGCGCTGCTGACCCAGGAACGCAACGCCGCGCGCCGCAACGCCATCGACGAAGCCCTCGCACCGCTGATTGCCGCGGCCCGGGCCCTGAAAACCAGCGCCGACCGGGACGCGTTCACCGCCTACGTGATGCGCCGGCTCATCGACAGCTGGTAACCGCCGACTCCGTCCAGTCGTATGTCGCGTGCCAGACAACCAACCACATGCGACATCGGGGCGTCGGCCGCCGGACACCGCGCGGTGGCCGGGCACGAGTCGACGCCACACAGCACCAGCAACGCAACCACCGATGAGAGGAACACCAGAGCATGACCGACGCTTTCGAAGCGTTCATGCACCGGTACGGTCCCGCAGACGGCCAGTATCCCGTCATCGCGGTCGGGGACACCATCGAGCAATGGCCCACCGTCGTGGTCCGCTTCGGCGACCGGACCGCCGTGTTGCAGTTGTGCGGCGTCGCCGGCGACAGCGGCCACGAGCCACACCTGAGCATCGACATCCACGCGTTCATCGCCGACCGGCCCGCACGAGCCGGCGTGTTCGGCATGGAGGAGGGGCGGCGGTACGAGGCGTTCGGCGACACCGCGCCGGGTACCTCCCACGGCTGGCCCGCCGTGCAGGGCGTCAGCGTCCTGATCGGTACCCAGACCAGCCGACGCACCGACCAGCAATGATCCCGCCGGGGAAGAGCCGCTGCCCGCACGACGCTGGCGGCGAGCCCTGCTTGCCCCGCGTATCAAAGCCCCCGACCGAGCCCGTGAGCGGGCTTGGCGTTGGCGCGCGTCGCCGCCGCTGAACGACCGCCACATGCGCACCTGTCGACGCTGACCGCATCGACGACCAACGGGCTGGTCACACACCAGCCCTTCTCTGACATCCGGATCCCGGGACCTGACCGGCCGTGCGCCGTTCCCGGGATCGGCCCGGGCGTACACGCGGCCGGCCGGGTTTCCCGGGGTGAGATCACCCATGGAGGAACCCCGTGCCCTGCACACGAGCACTCACCTTCGATCCCGCAGCCGCGCAGGCGTGGCTGCGCCACCCCAGCGACACCGACGGTTTCACCCGCGCCGAAAGCCTCGGTGTGGACGACGAACTGTTCGGCCACGGCCCGGATGGACTCCTGGCCACCGTCGACGACGTGCTGACCGCATGGCCTGACGGGCTGCACCGCTGCGCGGACATCACCGGCGTGGAGCTGTGGCTCATCCCCGACGGGGACATCCTGGATCAGGGCGCACTGATCACCGTCGACCTGGCCAACGGGGTGCGCCTGGCCACCCTGCACCAGGACATCAAGGACTTCGCCGACCGCGACCAGCGCGGCATCCCGGCGGTGCTGTCCGCCCTCGCGCACATCGCCAACCAGGTGTCCGTGCTGCTGGACACCTACCGCGCCGCTCATCCCGAGTACCGGGTCGGGACGGAGGCGTCGCGATGACCACCAACGACACCACGACGCCTGTCGAACCGGGCCAGGTCACGTTCACCGAGCAGCAGGTCCTCTATGCGCTCAACAAGGCAGCCGACGACATCCTCGACGCCGTCAACGCTGGCGACGAGGGGCTACGCGACGCGATGAATCTCATCGTCAACGCCGCGGCCGACTACCTGACCGGCCGCGCGCACACCCTCCAGGAGGTCGTGGCGCGCGACTACGACGCCGACTACCCGACCATCCTGCGGTGGATCGAGGTGGCGGTCCGATGAGCTGGTGGGACGAGCAGGACGACCAGCGTCGCGCCGCGATCAGCGCGGTGCTGGACTCCGAACGCGGCAAGGAGCACCTGGCCTACGCCAGCGGTGACCGTGGGTTCGCCGCCTGGCTGCTGGTCGCCGACGTCATCTGTACCCGCCGGCTGGGCGTCTCCATCTTCGACCTGGCCGACTGGGCGTGGCGCGACGCCTACGACGCCGGTCAGAAACCAGGCGCGGCGCTGCGCGAGGCCCTGTACGCCGATGACACATTCGGGATGCTGTTGGGCGGCCACGAGTGACGACGCACGTGGTGCAGTATTCGGGCGGTTCTCCCGCCGCTTGAGATCTGCCTCATCAGCCCGCGTCCAGAGCTCGTGCGCCGGGCGTCGCGCGTGGTACGGGGCGAATCCGACAACGGCCAGAGCACCCGCGCGGGCCGGGCGCCCGCCGCCCTGCTCGGGGGACTGCGCCGCGAACAGTTCATCGACGAGTGGACCACCACCAGCCGCACCCACCCATCCGCGCCGCCGGTCGCATCGGCCCGCGTAGCGCCTGTCGGATCGTCGGCCACGACGTGGTTGACGGACCGTCACCTCCCCGTCGGCTCACCGCAGCGACGGTGATCCGGCGCCACCGGTACCCGCACGGCTTGCGGTACCGGATCGCACCTGCACCTACCACCTGACGTACGACATCGCTGATGTGGGTCCCACGGACCCGCAAGCCCACGCGGTCGGCCATCCCGACCTGCCGCCCGAGGTGCTGGCGATTCAGCGCTACGCCCGCGCGTTGGGCTGCGACTACCTCTGTTCGACGCCGACGCCGACCAGGTCGGCGATCTGCCCACCTGGGACTGGTAACCGCCAGACCCCGGCTACCCACCCGTTTGACCCTTCCGGGGACCGCGCCGGCCGCGTGCCGCAACCCCCGGGGGCCCCGGGGTGGGTACGCGGCCTGGTGCGGTGACCCGGTGAACTCCCGAGGGAGGACCACCGTGCCCGACACACCACCTCTGATGTTCGACCCCTTCGAGCCGTCCACGCAGATCGAGTCCCTTCTTACCGCCGTCGCGTTGAGGCCGGCTGCCTCTGGGGGAATGCGGGCGATGATGCAACGGGAGTCCGAGTTCGGCAGCCCGTTGGCGGCGAAGCTGACCGGCATTGCCCTGGACCCGAACGGTCGCGATCTCGCTGACCAGGTGTTGGACGCCTACTGGTCGAACGAGCCGCGTCAGCAGGACGCGCTGGGCTCCAGCAGCACCGACCGCGAGGTCATCATCGGTAGCGGATTCCACGCCGCGGTGTACGCCGCAGTCCGGGTCCTCAGCGGATACCCGAAGCCACTGGTGCTGGAACGCAACGAGCGGGCCGGTGGCACCTTCGCGATGACCACGCGGCCGACGTTCTACCTCAACTCCCGCAACCGCGCGGGAAACGCAGGACTGGCAGGCGACCAGAAGGCAGCCCTGAACTACCTGCCGGGCGCACCGATCCAGGCCGCCAACGTGTCCATGATGGAGTACCAGACAAACACAGACATGGCATTCGTCATCCGGTTGGCCTTGGCGCAGTTCGCTGATGTGCTGACCAACGCCAAGATCCTGTCCGTGGCTCGTGACGGAACAGGGATGGAGATCCAGATTGCCGATCGCGACCCGCTGCTCGCCGGGCGGGTCATCGACGCACGGGGAGTGGGCGATCCGACCGACCAGGACGTTGCCAATGGCACCACGATCCTCACCTTCCCGCAATTCATGGCGCGCATGGCAAGCATGTGGCCGCTGCGCGGTGTGCGCCGGGCTGCGGTCATCGGCGGTGGTGACTCCGCCAAGTGCACCGTCGAGTCCTTCCTGGGCATCGCGCCGCAACCGTTCATGGCCGCTGCCGCCCTGGACGGTGTGGACCGGATCGACTGGTACTCCGACGAACTGCCGACCACCTGCGAAGACTGGCAGCAGGACATTCGCGGCAGGTATCAGGCCATTGGTCGCTACCTTCGGCCGGACCGTCTACTCAAGGTGTTGGGTCGTCGGGCCCGGCCAGTCGCGCTGCCCGGCATGGGACTCATCGATGGCCGTACGTACGATCTCGTGGTTCTCTGCACCGGCAACCGGGAGACGAACATCGATGGGCTCGACTTCGGGTCCTTCGACGAGTACCCGATTGCGGGCGGGAACGTCGTTGCCCGTCAGCACTACAACCTGCCCGCGTTCCGCGTCGGACCACATGCGAGACTGCCATTCACTCGGCAGGAACAAGAGGATGGAATCGCGGACATCCCAGAAAATGCCGTCTCGATGTTCCGGACGGCGAACAAGACAGCCGCATTGGCAGCAACGCTTCGCGCAGTGACGCGGGACTAAAGGCACGGACCCTGCCGGGTGCGGCATGACGCGCCGACCTACACCGGCGACTGTCACGACGACGACGATCTGTGCCGCCACCCCGGGGGCCAAAGACACCGCCACACGAACCCAGCTCGCGCAACGACGCGCGCCGCAACGCCATCGACGAGGCCCTGCAGCCGCAGCTGGCATCGCCCGAACCCTGAAGACCGGGCCCGACCGGGAGGGTTGATCGCCTATGTGCTCAGACGGCTCATCACTGCTTGGTACCGCAGGCCCGCCCAAGCCGACGGAAGTCGGCGATCTGCCCATCTGGGACTGGTAACGGCCAGACCCCGGCTACCCACCCGTTTGATCCTTCTGGGGACCGCGCCGGCCGCGTGCCGCAACCCCCGGGGACGCCCCGGGGTGGGTACGCGGCCCGGCGTGGTGTCCCGGTGAACTCCCGAGGGAGGACCACCGTGCACGACACATCACCACTGATGTTCGACCCCGCAGCCGTCCAGGCGTGGCTGCGCCAGCCCAGCGACACCCACGCCGAGCTGACCCGCGCCGAGACCCTCGGCGTCGACGAGGAGCTGACCGGCCGCGGCGGGAAGGGCGTCCTGTCCACCATCCGGTGCGTGGCGGCCGCCGGTGCGGGACGCGGTGCAGGCCGACGACACGTTCGGGCTGCTGCTGGGCGGTGAATGATGACCACGCACGTGGTTCAGTACTCCGGCGGCATCGGCAGCTGGGCCGCCACCCAGCGGATCATCGCCGCACACGGCACCGACAACCTGGTCCTCCTCGTATTGGCCGACACCCGGGCCGAAGACCCGGACCTGTGGCGATTCGTCCACGACAGCACCACCCACATCGGAGTCGAGCCGACCATCGTGGCGGACGGGCGCACCCCGTTCGAGGTGTTCCACGATCAACGGTTCCTCGTTCTCTCACCCAGCGACAGATGTCGGAGCCGCGGAGCGTCAGAGCCGACGCCACATGTTGCCCTCCTGCTCGGCTGCGTCCACCTTGGCGGTGAGTACATCGACGAGGCCGATGCTTCCCTCGAAGAGCAAGGAGATGTCGCGGCCGTCAAAGAGGATGATGTTGTTCTTCGTCCCACGGGCGATTCGGACAACGTGATCCACTACGGCTTGGTCGAAGCCGGCCATCGATACGAAGATTCCCCGCGTGCTGTCGATCTTCCCATCGACTTTGGCCTTGAAGTCCACCAGGTCGCCGAAGTCTGGCACGTCGGTGCGCCAGCGGGTCTCGACGAGATATGTGAAGCCCCGGAAGTGGAACGCTCCGTCGATCTGCTCCCCCTTCAAGCGGTAGGACGGCCGGTATTCGAGGTCATAGACCCGGAACAGATCCGCCAGCAAGCGTTCAAAGTCGTATCCGCGGCGCTGCTGCTCGGCGTCACTACGGGGTTGCATGCGGTTGAGCTTGAGAAATGTGTCTCGAAGGCTCCCGAGCGTCGCCCTGCGGTCTTGGACGGCCCGTGCGCGACGCTCGTTGGAAGCCCGGCGGGCGTCGGAAGCTGCCCGCTCGGGGTTGACCAAGAGATGGGCCTTGTTGGCCTCGTCTTTGAGGAGTGCCAGGGCGACGATGCCCGCCTTCTGATCGGGTGCGTCCGGGTGCGGCTTGGTCATCCGGCACAACTCGTCGATGATCTTCCGCTGGGTGGTGACCCCGGATTCGCCTGCTGCTTGTAGATCATCGAAGAGGTAGCGAGCGATCTTGGCCTTGCTGACGCCCAGGTCGTCGTACTTGTCGTAGACGGCGCGCGGTACCCCGGCCGATACGAAGATGGCGCGGATATCGTCCCGCCAGTGAAAGGCGTCGCGACACACCGTGATGGCTGCCAGTTGCGCAGCTATGGGGACCGGCTCGACGTTGACCATGTGGAGTCCTTGATCATCCGTAATGACAGTCGAAGGAGGGGAGGCTTCGTAGGCCGAGGAAGCGTCCCAAGGGCTGATGAACGTGGTTGGGGTGCGGCAGATCATGTTCTTCAGGCGGTGAGGCAGCACGAGCACTGCGCCTGGCAGCGGACGGTTTCAGGCGGCGAAGATCGCTGCCACTAGGCTGAGGCAGCGGGAGTGTCCTCGACGGCGTCAGGGCTTCGTGGGTAGCCCTTGAGCTTGTCGACGAGATCGATGACGAAGTTTCGATCTTCGGTCGAGAGGGCGAACAGGTTGACGCTGACAACCACACTGACCGAACCACCCGACTGCAACGACACCGAGTAGGTGTCGCCGCCTGGTTGGTTGGGCCGTGTGGCAGCCGAGTTGCTGGCCCCGGCTCCGTTGACCGGCAGTGCGGTCTTTCGTTTCGCTGATCGCTTTGGCCGTGGTGTCCCGGGACTGCCTGAGCCAGTCCGGGTCTGAGGGAAGTGGGGGCTCAGCGGGATACCTGCAACCCGTGCGGCGTGGAGGAAAAAGGTGATCGCCTTGCGCCTGGTCTCCACGGTGTCCAGCGAAAACGAACGCTTGAATGACTCGGTGAGCTGGCCCTCGGTGCCGTTCTGCTCGGACACCGCGAGCGGGTCTGGGTAGTAGGCGCGAACCAGCTCGGCGAGCTTCTCGTTCCGCTTCGTCTCGTCGCTCGTGGCGAGTTGCACCAGGGCGGGCTCGACTCGATGGTCGCTGGTGATCAGGCCGAACCCCTTCAGTGCCGACATGAGGTTGTTTTGATCGGTGCCGGACTTCGACGCCATCATCGAGCGATCGATCTGTGGCGGGAGCGGTCGGGACGCCAGCTCTTCGATGAAGGTGAGAAAGGTCTGGAAGGACATGTACGGCGGTTTGAAGGGGGTCTGAGCCTCGTCCACGGGGCGCTCCTTACGGCAACTAGTGCCGTCAACAGTTGACCTGACCTGGAGAGCGTGCCATAAGGAGCTGCCATAGAGCAAGCGGCTGATGATAATCCTTGTCCAACGTTGTGGCAGCAGGCAGCATGGGACCATGGTGATCGAAGCGGGGACCCTGGTGGAGGCGGTCACAGCAACCGGAGAGCGGGTACGACTTCGGGCCGTGGGCAGGCCGATGCGCGGGCGCGACTTCCCAGTAGTGTGGGTGTGCACCGAGGAGGAATTCCAGGAGGCTGAGCAGGGCGGTCGTCCCGCCAAGGGGCTGCCGTGGCCCTTGGACGCCGTGAAGGTCGTGGCCGACTAGGAACAGCCGCGTATCAGAACGTACCACCGGCAGTACGTGCCGAAGGCGTGCCGAGACGGGCTTGCGTCGTCTCTGCCAGGCATCCAGTCATCCCTGAATTTCACAGCTGGTGTCCGCTCACAGGGCTCGGCACCCATCGGCCTAGCTCATCCACCATGCCCCCTGCTCACCTCAAGATCGGCCGTCGTCGGACGACGACGAACTCCGACAGAGGTGTCGGGCAGTGAATCCTGGGCAACTCCCGGGTGGCGCCCTGCTCGGCGATCCTCAAGCAACGCCCCAGCCGGGCGTGGCTCACCGGACACGCCGACCCGGCCGACACCGTGCTGTACGTAGGCATCGACTGGTCGGAGACCCGCCGCATCCCAGCCATCGAACGCGGCTGGGCGCCGTGGACGGTGCAGTTCCCGATGTGCGACCCGCCGTACCTGTCCAAGCAGGACATGCTCGACTGGTGCGCCAGCCTCGGCGTGCGACCCCCGCTCTTGTACGACAAGGGCTTCAGCCATATTTTCCAACAACAACTGCGGCGGCGTCTGTGTACGCGGCGGCCAGAAACACTGGCTGCACCTGCTGGAGGTCTTCCCCGACCGCTACGCGCAAGCCGAAGCCCAGGAGCAACAACTGCGTGACGAACTCGGCGACGTGGCCATCCTCAGGGACCGCCACGGCGGCGTGCCCAGCCCGCTCACCCTCACCGAGCTGCGTCGCCGGCAGCGCGACCGCAGCACCACCGATTCCTGATCCCTGATCGCCGCACGCCGAACACCACCTGGCTACCCGTCGCCACGCGGCAGGCCACGAGCCGCCGACCCGATCGCACGTACGGACGGTGTCGGCCAGGCGCCGTCCGCCACGGGGACACCGAACCGCCTGCCGACCAGCGCTGCTGCGTGGCGACCGGCGGTCGCTGAGCCGGCCCGGCCGGCATAGCTTCGCGCAACCCAACCCCGCCCATACCTGCGGCCGTTGCCCGGCCATCACATCGCGCACCCCGTGCATCCCCGGGCCGGCCGTCGCGGCTCTGTGCCCTGGGCTTCCACCCGTCACCGGAAGGAGCCTGCGCTCATGGGCTACACCCACTACTGGGCCTACCAGCCCAGCCACCCGGCCTACGCCACGGCGTGGCCGACCATCATCGCCGACAGCCGCGCCATCATCGACCGGGTCCGCCAAGCCGGCATCGTCATCGCCGGCCCCGACGGGCACCGCCGCCCCATCCTCGACCCGACAGACGGCATTGGTTTCAACGGCGACGCGACCAGCGACCTGGATGGCGACCCGTTCCAGCTCCTCGCGCCGCTGCCGGCCATCCGCAGTGGAACACCGACCGCCACCGCGTTCTGCAAGACCGGTCGTAAACCCTACGACCTGGCTGTCACCTCGGTCCTGCTGCGCGTGGCGCTGCTGCTGCCCGACGCGTTCGGTGTGGCCAGCGATGGCCGCTGGAACGGGGAGTGGGCCCACGGGGTGACGCAATTCCACCACGATCCCGCCTGGCTGGGCGCGCGGATGGTGGTCGCCGAGCTGTTCGGCACCGCCCCAGTTGACAGCCCACTGCGCGACACCCTGGCCGGCATCCGCTTCGGCGTTGACACCCGCTGACCGCGCCGCCAAGCCCCGCGGCAGCCGCCGGGCTCGACGTGGTTCAGCAGCTGCGCGTGGCACTGCTGCGGCCACGAGGCGGCGGTCGGCGTGGTCCACGCGTCCATCGCGCTTGAGCCCGTCGTGATCCGCGCCGCTGCGCCGGTGCGGCCACAGGCGTCTGCGCGTTGAGCCAGCCTGCGCCGCACCGCTGCGGCAGCCCCGCCAGCCGGCGGGCACCAGCCAACCCCGGGGCATCGGGGGTGGGATCGGCTTGGCGGCTGCCCGGCCCGCCCCGGTGCCCCCTCATTCGTGTGAGGAGCACTCCCCGTGTTCAACGTCTTCGACAGCTTCGCCCAGCGCCGGCCCGCCGCCGCGCGCCGGATCCTCACCGTGGCGACCCTCGCCGTGCTCACCGTGCCGGCCGCCACACCGGACTGCCCACCCGGGCGGTGGCCGACCAGCGGCTGGATGCGGCCACCCGCGACGCCACCCCGATCACGGTGGCCCTGGCGGATATCGACGGCCTGCACGCGATCAACATGAACCTCGGGCTGGCCGCCGGCGACCGGTACCTCACCACCGTCGCGCGGCGGCTGAGCCGCGCGGTGCCGGCCGGTGGATGCCTGGTCCGCCAGGGCGGCGACGAGTTCACCGTGCTGGCCCCGCACGTCGACCCGGCCGAGCTGGCGACCGCGATCGGCGCGGCCATGGCCGGACCGGCCGTCATCGCCGGCTACCGGATCCAGCCCCGGGCCAGCGTCGGCATCGCCGCAAGCGGCGGCGGCGACGCCCACCACGCCCGGGCCTGCGCCGACGCGGCCATGTACACCGCGAAGGCCGCCGGCGGCAACCACATCATGGTCTACCAGCCCGACCGAGACGGGCAGCCCGAACCCGACGGCACCCGCCGCCTGATCCGCCGCCGCGACCTCAACCCGCCCGGCCCCGACGGCCTCGCCTGGCGGCCCACACCCGGCGACGATCTCCTGCCGCTGCTGCTGTCCATCGACGAGGCCCGCACCGTCCACCAGGCGTTGCGCATCGCCCGCGACCGGTGGGCACAGACCGACGCCGACGCCCAGGCCAGCGCCGACACCGACCAGGCCCCACCGGCCACCGCGGCCGGCCACATCAACATCGAGCCCACCCCGGCCGGGTACCGGGCGATCGCCGGCATCGCCGACCGGGAGAAGGCACGCTACGCCCGACTCGCCGACCGGATCGCCCCGATCATCGAGGCGGCCGAACTCCTCGACGCCCCCACCGGCCCGCCGCGCCCGCCCGAGCGCGGGGCCGGCGTTGTGCTGGTCGGCATCAGCGCCGAGTTCACCCCGGCCGACATCGAAGCCCTGGTCATCACCGCGGCCGAAGCCGTCTACGGCCAGCCCGACGACCTGAGCAGCCGGCAGCACGAACTCGCCGCCCGCGCCTACGCGTTGCTGCAGGCCGACATCGACGGCGAGCCGGACGAGGTGTCGTGATGGCCAGCCTTGACCTCTACGACGAGGCACCCGAGTTCGGCGTCGAACGCCACGAGGACGGCGATGTGGAACTGACGATCCGCGCCGACGGCACCAGGATCCGCATCACGATCGGCCGCTGCTACGGCAACGCGTCGCTGCTCGGCGAGAGCCTGCGGCATCTGGCCGAAGACGTCGCCGAGAACATCCTCAACCGGTGGGAGGACACCCCCGACGAGTTCGACGCCTACATCGGCTTCGACCGGGGCCGCTACGACGTCAGCCTGGAAGGAGTCCGGGTCGGCGATTACCCCAGCCGCCAGGTGGCCGAGATCGAGCTGGCCCGCGCCATGGTCGCCGCCGGAGTGTTCCCCAACGCGTGGTTGGTCACCGACCACGGCAACCACGTGGACATCAACGATGACATCCGCCGCTGGCACGACGCCGGCGGCGACCGGATGGCCCCGATCCCCGGGGTGCAGTACCAGCCCGGCGACCGGGTCTGGTACGCGCACGAGGACTGGCCCTACCGGGTGGTGGGTGACTGGGGCCCGGCCGGTGTGGAGATCCATACCGAGGGTGACCCCACCATCCGCTGCCACGTCACCGATCGGGACGAGTTGCGCCCCGACACCGCCTGACCGGGCATCCGCACCCCGGCCGTGGCCGGCACACGCAGCCCGCCGGCCCAAGTCGATTTCCGATTCGCATCCCCTGCCGGCGGGCCGACCGTGGCCGCCAGCCTTCACGGCGTCGCGCGGGGGGATCGCCCCGCGTGGCCGACCCGACGGCGGCCCGCCGGGCAGGGGGTAGAAAGTGAGGCACCGCAATGGAATCCACCATGCCGCCCGTCGCGGCGGCGCACGACGACCGGGGCGCATTCGTCATCGTCGCCGCGTCGCCGTACATCGCGTACGCCATCCACGGCGGACCCGCACACCTGGCCCGCTACACCCACGACCCGGACGGGTCGCTCACCCTGCACCCGGTCGGCAAACCGTTCGCCCGGCTCGACCTGGCCGTCGACGCCGGCCGATGGCGGGCCGACCGGGAAGCCTACGCCGCCACCGCGGAGTACGAATGCCGGCGATGCGGCACCCCCATCACGCTGATCGACGGGGCATGGGTCTCCATCGACTACACCACGACGGCCGGCGGCCTGAGCTACTGCCCACCCGACCCGGACGCGCCCCGCGTGGGCAACCACAGGCCGCGAAAGCGTGAGCGGCGATGAGGCGCCCGGGGCGCCCCGCCGTGCAGCCCGCGGCAGATCAACAACGACGACCCCGGCCACGAAGGACCCGCATGAGCCGTTGGGGTGGGCTGTCGGCCATGCCATTCCACGAGCCGAGCTGGCAGGAACGGCCATGACGCAACCCGCCTCGACTGTCCCACCGATTCCGTTGTGGCTGTCCCACCGATTCCGTTGTGGCTGTCCCACCTGCCCGTGGTGGGTGGGTTCGCCGTCCCCTGGATCACGCCGTGGACCGAGGACGGCCGGTACCTGTTCGGTGGCCTGCATCCGCTACGGCTGCGGCAGGCGATCACCGAGTACCTCTGCTCGGTCTGCGGACGTGCGTTGGACCGCCCGATGGTCCTGCTGATGCGCCTTGCGGATCTGCCGCGCCAGTGCGTCAGCGAGCCGGCCCTGCATCCGGTCTGCGCCGCCTACACCGAGGCTGCCTGCCCGATGGTGGCCGGCCGCATGTCCCACTACCGGTCCAGCCCGATGCGGCTCGGCGCCGGCCTGGCCCCAGCCGACGACCAGGACGCGCGGCTCGGCGCGCGAGCAGAACCATGGTTCGCCGTCTGGCTGAACCGCTATCAGCCGATCACCGATCCGATCAACGGCACACCCGCGGCCTCCTATGCCGGTATCCGACCGTTGCGGATCCGCCCGATCACCTGGCGCCAGCTGATGCCGTGGTGACCGGTGACCAACACAAGCCTTCCTGAAGGCGCCCGGCCCCCGTGGGGGTAGCCGACCCATGACGTACCCGTCAGCCACTCCCGCGAGGAGCCCGGGCGGAACGACCCGCACCGGGTGCACCGGGCGCCTGTGCTGGCCCGGCACACCGAAAGGACGATCTCGATGAGAAACAATCACATGACCCTTGGCGCGTACCCGCCCGCGGCCGGCCCGGCGGCCGTGTCCACACCGGTGGCGGGCACCGATGGGTGACCACGTCGCTATCGAACACGGTCACGTGCGCATCGACGTGGCCGGCTGGGTCGCTCAGCGCACCGCCGACCGGTACGCCGAACTGACGCGCCTGCTGCACGATTGGGGACGGCTGGAGCTGCTGAGCGCCTGGGCCGGCTGGGACTGGATGACCCGCGCCGAGCTGTGGTGCCAGGCCCGCGGGTACCCGGTCGCGGAAGGCTTCCCGCTGACCCATGACCACCCGTGGCTGTCCGCGGAGGTGTCTGTGCTACTGGCCGAAATCCCGCCGGCCGGCGTGGTGGCGATCGTGTCTATCAACGGGCATGCGCCACGGGTGTGCGCCGACGTCACCACCGACGCCAGCTACTGGTACGACGCCGGCACCGTTCAGATTGTCTGCCCCAACGGGCACCGGTGGACCTGGCGCGAGGGTGAGCTACTCACCGACGACGAAGCCGTCGACCCGGCCACGCTGTTCAACCACCACCCGGCAGCGCGCCGGGCCGACGGCGACAGCGACGCCGAGGCCGTCAGCGACGACCTGGACCTCGACGACGATGACCGCCTCTACTGCCCCCGCTGCGACGAGGTGTGCGATCTGCGGCTGCCCGAGGTGCCCGCCATCGCGCGGCGGCGCCACTTCACCGTGACGGTGTCCGACGCGACCGAGTACCGCGGATGGGTCCTCGCGACGGACCCTGACGACGCCGAGAGCATCGCCGTGGAAATGATCGCCGAAGGTGCCCTGGACACCGACGGCGGCCACCTGGATGTGGTTCATCTCGTCCGCGAGGCCGACGCCGCCCCGGGCGACGATGAAGAGCACCCGCACGACTACGGCGACTACGGCGACGTGCAGTAACCGCTGTGGCATCGCCGCCGGCCATCCGCTGGCCGGGTCGCGGCGCTCGCGTGCTACACGACGTCGCCGTCAGCGGACAGCGAAAGCCGTTCGTCGGCGGCACAGCCGGTTGACCCGGCCAGCAAGCCTGCGCATCGCGCATTCCCAGCCCGCAATGACGGCACCGCTCATGCGCATCTCGCCCCGCCATGGGGGACACCGGTGTGGTCCCGCCCCTGGCCGGGGGCGGCTGCTGTATGCCTCGCACCGGTTCCCTCACGTCGGCGCGCATCCGCGCCCGGGCGCAATCACCAGAGAGGGGAACCCACGTTGAACACCACGAACCAGCGAGCGCCCGCCGGCCCAGGGCGCATCCGGCCGCGCCGATCGCGCCGCGCCGACACGCCGCGCCGTCAGCCGCGGCGGGAGATATCCCGGTGAACCGGGACACGGTGCCGCGGATGGCCCGCCGTCCCACTCAAGGGCTTCATCGACCTGGACACCGGCCGGGTGCGCTACACCCATCCGTTAGGCACGGTGGTGCAGCCGGTCGGCCACGACCCGGACCCGGCGCCGATCGACGAGGTCGACGCGCGGTACGTGTGCGACTTCTGCGGTGACGAACGCATCGTCTACACCCTGCGCACGGTGCCGATCAGCACCGTCATCACCACCGGCGGCGGGCGGGTCGTGGAAGAGTACGGCACCGACTGGTCGGCCTGCTTCGCCTGCGCCGGCTCCATCGACGCGGGTGACCTGGACGGGCTGCATAGCAGGCTGCGGCAGGTCGGTCCGCCGCTGGACCGGGTCGCCGCCGCGGCGGTGCGGGTCATGCAGCAGGCGGTTCTGCAGAGCTTGCTGCCCGCCGGGCGGTGGCCGCTATCGGCCGCTGGCCGGCCACACCGCTGCCCGCCGCGACCCTGCCCAAGGTTCGGGACCGGCTCGCCGCCCTGATCAGCGGCCCGCTCGGGCTGCCGCTGGGACTCGACACCGACGAGGTCCGCGGCCCGGTCGGCACCAGTGTTGCGGCGGCGCGGCTGTTCTGGGTCGACCCGCAGTTCACCGAACTCGCTGCCTACGCCGCCGGGGTACTGCCGGCCACCCCGGTCACCGCGGCCGATCTGCCCGCGCCGCATGGCCTGCTCGCCTGGGCGCAGCCGGTCGGCGTGCGCGGTGACCTGGTCGCCGCCTCGTGGACCACGGGTCCGGACGGGGTACGCATCGTCGGGTACCGCAGCATCGGCACCGGACTGCCCCCGGCGCAGCTGCAGCAGCTGCGCGAGCGGATCGGGTGGCTGGGCCCACGCACCCACACCCACCTGCCGGCCGGCGAATTGGTGGATGCGGGCAGCCCGGCCGGGGTGGTCGTGGCTACCTGGCTGCTGATCGCGCAGCGGTTGGCCGAGACCGCGCCGGTCGCGGTGGACAAGGCCGTCCGCAAGGCGTACCAACGCGCTGGCCGGCCCGCGCCGGAGGTGCGGCTGGTGCGCATCCGTGGCGTCCACGCCACCGGTTCCGCCCCCGGGTCCGGCACGCGGCGGGCGGCCGGCGACCAGGACGGCCCGCATCGCGAGTTCCGTTGGTGGGTGCGCGGCTACTCGCGTAGCCAGGCGTACGGACCGGGCCGGGCGCAGCGGCGTTTGATCTTCCTGGATCCGCACCTGCGTGGGCCGGAAGGCAAGCCCATCAAGGCCAGTACCACGGTGCGGATCCTGGCCGTCGCCGCGCCGCCTCGTAGCGAGCCGACGCCGCCCGAGCGTCCGGCTGTTGGCCGGTGAACACCGGGCGCCGACTGCTCGACAGCTGCCCGCGCCCGCACCCTACCTACCAACACCAGCGACACAAGCATCCGGCGATCCACAGTGGACAACATCTGACGCCGGTGCGCGGCAGCGCCTTGGCGCAGTCCACATTTCCGTCTTTCCCGTGACTCTGTGCGCCGCATCCGCCGGACCGGTCTGCCTCAGCGGCAACGGATTCCGCCCGGACGAGCGGTGCACCACCGTGAAGGAGGTCACCCAACTGTGAGGGACGCGGTACCAACCACGAAGGGCACCAGGGTAGTCGCCCTGGTGTACAACGCGGGCACGGTCCTGGTGCCCGGCATCGTGCTGGGCCTTGCGCCCGGCACGCGAAACCACCGGCTGCGCGTGCTCGTGCGCCGCAGCGCCGGCACGTTCCACACCGAGGAGTACCTGGTGCCTGGGCCTGGGCCTGCGCCCGCCGGCAGCATCCGGCACGACTATATCGGTATGCCCGGCGACGAGCTGCGCCAGGCGTGGACCGACCTGGCGCTGTGGGACCTGCTGGAGATCGAGGCAGGACTCCGCGGCCCGCAGGGCGGCGACGCGGTCCGCCTCACCACGGCGTGGCACGGGGCCAGTCCCGGCGACATCGGTGTGCTGGGCGGTTTCGTCGGCCAGATACCGCCCCGCGGCGAGGGGTCCATCACGTTCAACGCCGTCACGTTCCGGGGTCCGGCCGCCGATGGCCGGATCCTGGTGCAGGCGTCGGGCGGCCCGGCGAGTATCAGCACACCCGTGCGTGAGCTGGCCAAGACCGGCCAGCCGGTTGCGCTGCCGGTGTGGCGGTGGCGGCGCGGCGGGCCCGGCCGCGGACGCGGCGAGGAGTACACGGTCACCGTCCCGTTGTGGGACTGGACGCCGCGGAGGTCGTCATGAGCGACCACACCACCGCCGAACCAACCCGATCCTCGCGTACCTACACGCTGACCGCGAAGATCACCGTGCGCTGCGCTGCGGACCTGCGTGACCCGTTCACCCGAGTTGCCGTCTTCCACGCCTTGGTCGACCAGCTCAAGGCTGCGCCACTGGAGCTGCAGACGCCGTACGGCGCGGCGATCGCCGACATCGGCCTCGTCACGGCCGTGTCCTGACCGGCCGCGCGGAGCCGGAAACCACGAGACCGCCCGGCAACCAACCCGGCGCCCGGCCTCGCGTGCCGATGACTCACCACCTGTGTCACGGCGGCCGGTGGCACCGGCCGCCCCCTGCCTGGCAGGAGACCAACTGATGACCCATGACCACGTCGGCGTCATGCTTGACGCCCTCCTCGCGGTCCCGGTACCCGACGGCTTCACCAGCGCCTACCGGGAACGCCACGACACCGTGATCGACCACACCTTCCGGGACGTCACCATCAGCCCGGACGGCCTGGACGTGTCCACGTTCACCTTCGGCACCCCGGGCGCCTACGCACACATTTCCGTGGACAGCAGCGGGGACACCTACACCGTCGGCGTCTTGTCCACCGACGTCGGCTACAACGTGCAAAGCGCCGGACACGTCGTTGCGTTCACCACCGCCGAGGACGCCGTCAGGTGTGCGCACAGCGAGATCCGCGGCGAGCTGCTGCGCCAGCAACGCGGCTGGTGACCTGCCGACACAGCTAGGGAGCCAGCTGCTCGCCACGGCGTCTCACGCTCGCGTGTACGGCGGTCCACAGGCCCCCAGCCCGAGGGCGCGCGCCGCCGGCGAGCAGCCGCTGATTCCACCAGCCCGCGTCGCGACGTGCGCCCGGCCATCCAACCGTCAAGCCACACCGGCGCCCGCGGCGCCACCAGTCGCACGTGCCCCGCCGCACGCCGGCCGGGCCAACAGATTCACGGCACCACCGCCGGCTCCACCGCGTGCGATCGACGCACCAGGGCCGGCATCGCGATAACCCGACCGCCCAACAGCGCCCGCGCCCAGGGTTGGTCGCGGGCCGCGGTCACCACAACCGGAGACCCCGGGCGTGGCACCGCCCGGGGCTCCACCACGGGTCACACACCTGAAGGGAGCCAAGACCCGATGACTGACACGCTACCCGCGGGCGACCTCAACGCGCGGTTCGCGGCCGAACGCCGCGACCAGTTGCAGGCCACCGCCGACCGGCGGGCCGACATCGAGGCCCGCATCGCCGCCGGCACCCTGGTGCCGATCGGCAACGGCCGCTACCGGGTCAACGACCCGAGCAGCTGGGACAACGGCGAAGTCTGGACCCTCACCAACGGGGAAGTCCTGCCCCAACACGGCCTGGACACCACCACCGGGCAGGTCGCCCTGTACACCACCGTGCCGGCCTGGCACGAGCTGGGCACCGTCATCCCCGGCGGCACCAGCGACATCGAGCAGGTCCTCACACTCGGTGGGATCGACTTCGAGGTCGCCCGCCGCCCGGTCCTGTACCAGAACAGCCTCGGCGGCCCCACCAAGGTCCTCGCCGACCAGTTCGTCACCGTCCGCCAGGACACCGAAGCGGGGCTCGGCGTGGTCGGCGCCCGCTACGAGGTGTTCCAAAACCGGGACATCTTCGAGTTCCTGCAGGACCTGGTGGCCAACCACCAGGTGGTGTGGGAGTCCGCCGGCGCGCTGCGCGAGGGCCGGCGGGTGTTCGTATGCCTGCGGCTGCCCGACACCGTCACCATCGACGCCGAGGGCATCAACGACCAGATCGTCCCGTACATCGCCGCCATCAATTCCCACGACGGGTCCAGTCAGGCCCAGGTGGTCGCCACCCCGTGGCGGATCGAATGCGGCAACACCGAACGGTTCGCCGTGCGGGACTCCTACACCCGGTGGGGGGTTCGGCACACCCGCAACGCCCGGGACCGCATCGCCGAGGCGCGGCGCACCCTGGGCCTGTCGGTGAAGTACTTCGAGGCGTTCGCGGCCGAGGAGGAAACTCTCGCTCAGACCGAGGTGACCATCGCCGAGTTCCGACAGCTGGTCGAGCAGCTGTGGCCCGTGCCGGAGGACAACGCGCCGAAGCGGACCAAGACCCACCACAGCAACCGGCTCGACACGCTAGCCGGGCTGTACGCCGACAACAGCCAACGGTTGGGCCAAACGGCGTACGCGGCGGAACGGGCCATCACCGAATACGCCGACTGGCGCTCGCCGATCCGTCCGACCGGGTCGCTGCGAGGCCGCAACCTCGCCGCCCGGGCGACCGCCGTCATGGAAGGCAGCAACGACGACATCAAGAGCCGGGCCCACCGGCAACTGCTGACCCTGACCCGCCGATAGCACCGGCAGCCGCCCCGACGCGACGCACGCCACCACCGGCGCGTGCGCGCGTCGGGGCGCAGCCCCAGATCCCCGGCACACCGCGAACCGGCCCGCCTACCACGGCGCCACGCGCCGCAACACACGGCGGCCGTCGCCCGCTGGCGCCGTGCACAGACGCCGCAACCCCTGCAACCCACTTTCGTACCGGAGGACACCACCCGTGAAATACACCACCGCCGAGGCGCTGCACGAGATGCAGCGGCTGCGCGGCGCCGACGCCGGCCGCCTGCGCGGTATAGAGCTCCACCATGACCTCGACCTGGACCGGCTCACCCGCCTGGACACCCTGCCACCACCCTGGGGCACCCGGCTCGTTGACCTCATCGAGGCCCGCAAGCGGGGCAGCATCACCGCGGACACCCCGCATTACCTGGTCTACTCCGACGCGCTGCCGGTGGCCTGGGCCACGGCCCATGCCGCCGTGGTCACCCCGGACATACCGCTGTCGCCCATCCAGGCCCGACACCAGCGGCAGGCCGCCGCGGCGCTTGCCGACCTGGACCGCGACACGCTGCACGAGCTGGCCGACCAACGCGACCTGCGCGAAGGCCGACCGATCGCCGCGGACGACGACGAGGCCATGATCGGCGCCCTGCGGGTGGCACCCGTGCACGACCCGACCCGCACCCGCTGGGTCCGGGTCGGCACCGACCTCGACGCCGCCCGCCACCAGGTCGCGCGGGCAGTCGGCGGAACCGCCGAGCAGGCGTTGATCGTCACCGCGGTCGGCTACGGCCACCACGGCTACCAGGCACACCGGCTGTCGCTGGAGCTGATCTGCGCGATGCAGGCCGTCACCGCGGCGCACCCGGTGTCGCTGAACACGGTCGGCAACTGGATCGACCACGGCCTGGCCGGCCACGTCGACCCGCAGACCCTGCCGCGGCGGTTCGCCGACGCCTACATCGGCCGGTTCGCCGCCCACAGCGCCTACACCCGTCACCGGATGGCCGAGCAGGGCTGGACCGACATCCTGCGCAGCCACGCCATAGAGCCCTACTTCGACCTGCGCCGCTACGAGCAGCACCTGTTCACCAGCGAGGTGACCGCCATCGATCTGGACGGCTGGCAGCCCGGCCGCGGCATCGAGGTGTTCCACCGGCGGCGCGCACCCAGCTGACCCGCGTCGGTCCGACCCTGGCCGGCCCGCACGGGCGGTGCCAGGGCGCCATCACCCCACCGCCACCACGACAGTCCAGATAAGGACAGTGACCACAACCATGACAACGACCATCGTGTGTGCCCACTGCGGCACCGAATCCACCACCCGCCGCCAGGGCATCCCCTGGTGCGCCAACTGCGGCATCTGGCTGGTCCGCGACGAGGTGACCGCGGAGTGGATCAGCTTCGCCGAACACGCCCACCGCCAGCCCCGCTACCGTGAACTGGAGGCGATCGCGCAGACAGGCGACGCGGCAACCGCCGCACAACCGACCGTGGACGCGCTGCTGCCAGCGGGCTGGCACAGCAGCATCGCCGAGCCGTCACACGGCGGCTGCTTCACCCTTGACCTGCATCCACCCGCCGGGCCGGTCGACCTGTACGCGTACCTGGTTCCACCCGTCGGCGGATACGACTGGCGGGTGCGGGTCTACAACCACAGTACGGGCGTGTGCCGGACCCTGTTCACCCCGGCAACGGCCACCGCGGCCACCTACCGCGACGTGCCCGAGGCGGTCACGGCCGCGATCGCCGCCGTGCAGGCGGCCACCGGGGCCGGCCCCGCCGCGACGGCGCGGGAAGGCCCGACGCCGTGACCGCCCACCACGAACCTGGCGTCACGCTCGGGTACGGCCAGCTGGACGTGGACTTCACCGCGGTCGGGCAGCTGCTCGACGTCGCCGCGGTCCTGGTCCGCACCCGCGCCGAACGCGGCGAACCACCGGCCCGCGACCACCGGCCCCGCATCCCCGACGCGATCGCCCGCGCCGCCCAGCTGGCCCACACCGGCGCCGAAGCGGTCCTGCCCACCCGGCAGCGAACCAGCCGCAAACCTCGCCGCCGCGGTGCCGCGGTCAACCGCCGCGCCACCGCCGACCAGGATCCCCGGCGGCAGGCCGGGCGGGACTGGGCGACGGTGCTGGCCGCCATGGAGATCAACGCCGCGTTGGGCCGTGGCCGGTACCGCGACGGCCGCGACGTCGCCGCCGCGGCGCGCACCCTGACCGGCTTCGGTCTGGACGTCGGCACCCTCGGCGCGGTCACCACCGCGGCCGACCTGCTCGCCCAGGCCGCCGCCACCGCCCGGCGCATCGCCCACGCCGTACCAGTGCCGGTGCACCGCCACGGCGACGTGGTCGCCTACCCGCTCGGCGCGGTCCCGCCCACCGACCTCGACGTCGACGTCGACGACATCATCGCCGCCGACCACGCCGCGGCAACGCCGGGCACGGCCGCCGGCAACCGGCGGGTGCTGCACATCGAACAGGCAGGCGACGGCACCCGGCGCTTCCTGCTCGACACCGTCGACGGGCCACTGTCCTGGCTCGACGACCACGCCGGAACGGGCTGGCGCGTCACCGCGTGGCGGCCGGTACCGCACCGGCGCCACCCATGGCAGAGCCGCTGACCGCACCGACCCCCGGTACCAACCGCAGCGACCGCGCGCGTTCCCGCCTGGCATCCCCGGAAACGGGCTGCCGGCCCGCGCCGCAGTACCCACTCACAGAAAGCCAACCCTGGGCGTGAGCGACACCGGTCGGCCGGCATGACCCCCGGCTATGCCCACCCGCTGCCTGGCATGGGCGGTGGTGTCGCGCCGCGAGCAACACCGGCAGTGATCTTCAACGCCGCCGTCGTTCGGGCCTGGCTTGCCGCGCCCAGCGATCACCGTTCCGGCGGCACCAACACCGAGGCGCTGGGCATCGACGCCGACGGCTTCGGACGCGGCCTCGGCGGTTTCCTGTCCACCGTCGAGGACCTGTTCCACGCCTGCCCCCGGGCTGGCCCCGCCGCGCTGACATCGACGACGTGCTGATGTGGCTCATCCCCGACGACGAGGTCCTCGACCAGGGTGCGGTGATCACCGTCGACCTCGCGGGCGGCCTGCGGCTGGCCATCCTGCACCAGGGCACGGCGGCGTGCCGCGCCCCGTTCCCACCGAACGGAGAAACCCACCATGACCACGCAACCCACACCGGCCTGGGCCGAGACCGGCTGCCTGCTGTGTGGCGCACCGCCGGCCGTCGGGCACCACGCCGACTGCCCCGGCGCGGACCCGGACGCCGTCGACTACCTCACCGAACACCTGCCCGGCGCCGTCACCCGCTCCTGGACCATGGCCGGTGTCCGCTACACCGCCACCGAAGCCCGCCGGGCGGCGATCACCGCGCTGATGCCCACCATGCAGTGGCACCAGGCCGGCCGCACAGTCAGCCTGCCGTTCTCGGTCGGCCTGCTGATCAAAGAGATCGTGCCGAAGTTGGGTGTGCAGCGGTGGCTGGCCGCTGTCGGCTTCCACCCCCTGGCCACCGTCGCGGTGCCCGACTGCGGCTGCACGGATCCGCTGCGCTGCCGCTGCGATTTCGATGGGCACCCGCACGCGTACGCCGCGCCGGACTTCTGGGCCGACTACGCGCTGCTGGTGCTGCGGCTGCGCCGCCCCCAGGGCTGGCTGGACCCGTGGCTGCTGGACATCGGCACCGGCGCCGTGGTCATCGCCGAAGACGACATCGGCAACGACCCGATCCCCACGAATGCGAGCATCGACTGCCAGATGGGCTGGTGCGATCTCTGCGACGGCACCCGCCCGGCCGGCGAGGCGGCGCGGCAGCGGTGCACGCACAGCTGCCACACCGCGGACATCCCCACCGACGTCCAGACCGCTGTCCAACCGGGGGCGGAGGTCGGCGATGAGCACTGAGCCGGCCCGTACCGGCGCCACCACAGCAGCCGGCGGCGGCACCTCGATCCCGGTCGCGACCGCCCCGCCCGGCGGTGGGCTCCCGCCCGCAGCGGGCACCGCGGCTGTGACCGTCGCCCAGCGGCGCGTCCGCGACATCGGGCAAGGTGACGTCATCGCGCTGCCCGACGAGGTATTCGTCGCAGCGGAGGTACGTGACGGCGAACGCCGCACCTGGCCTGGCACAGCACGCCATCGCGGCAGCTGACCAACGCCCACCGCTGGCGCTGGGTCTACGACCTCGACCAGCACGTCGCAGACGAGACCGGGCTGGCCGATTCACTGCCGCGGGGGTTCCGGCTGCTCCGCGTGTCCGACGATCACCGACCAAGACCAGGAGTACCGGTCTCGGGTCCTCGCCGTCCGCGAGCTGGACCTGGTCGACGTTCAGGTGCAGCCAACCGAGCCGGACCGGCCACCCGGCTGGCAGGCCGCCGACACCGGTCCCGACGCCGACGGTGGCGCGAGGACAGCCGACGTCGAGGAGTTTCGGGCGCGCGACGCGGTGCTGCGCGTGTTCGACCGGAGCACCGATGCCGGCAGCGATGACGCCAGCGACATGTACGTGCTCGACGTGTTCGACGTCTCGGTGCTGGTGCGGCTATGCACCACGCGAACTCATCCCGCCACCCGTCCGCAGCTGTACCTGCACATCGACAACGAGGACCGGGAACCCACCGACCTGGCCGTCGAGGTCGCCAACGGCGGCGAAACCCACTACCGCATCTGAACCTACCGCCGGGTTCGTCCGGTCCAGCGGTCCCGCACTGATCGCATCCGGCGCTGACGCGCCCGCGCGGCAGCCCGATCGGAGGACAAGCCCATGCACTACACCGTGATCGGCGTCTGGCAGGACGCCAAACCCGTCGTCACCGGCGTCGTTGCCGGCCGCCACGAGGTCTACGGCGGCGACGAGGAGACCTTCACCGACGGTCTGTGGTTCGTCCACGTCACCGCCACAGACGTCGCCGAGGCCGAGCAACTGGCCAAGACCGAGGCGGTCGACAACGCCATCTGACCACCCCACCTCCGCATGCGACCGACGGTCCCCATCGGGGACAGCGGCGTACCGGCCGCACGCCAGTCCACGTCATCCCGCCGGAACCGGCCACGCCCGAACCCCGCACCCAGTGGGCGGGCGCGCCTACCGGTTCCCCCGGGTGGCTGTGACCCGTACCCCGGAAGGAATTCGATGACCTTCACCAATCGACCCACCGTACGCATCAACAGCATCACCGACCTGCTCGCCCTGATTCCGTACCTGCTGGGCTTCCATCCCGTCTCCAGCCTGGTCCTGATGGCCATCGACGACGACGGCCGCATCCTCATCGCCGGCCGGCTGGACCTGCCCACCCCGGGCGAGCCGCCGGGGCCGCTGCACACCGCCCTGGACAAGGCCGCCGCGAAGATCAACACGCACGGCGGCGCCGGCGTCGTCCTCGCCGGGTACGGCCCCGCCGAGCAGGTCGAGCTGGCGGTCACCGCCGCTACCGGCGCGCTGCACAGCGTCGGCATCCCGATCCGCGCGGCGCTGCGCGTGGCCGAGGGCCGCTTCTGGCGGCTGGACTGTGACGATCCGGTGGGCTGCCCGCCGCAGGGGACCCCGTTCGACCCGGCCGACAGCCCGGTCACCGCGGCCGCCGTCTACGCCGGGCTGATCGCCCTGCCCGACCGCGACGCCCTCGCGGCCACCCTGGCCCCGGTCACCGGCCCGGCCCGCGACCGCATGGTCGCCGCCACCGCCGCGGCCTGCGCGTTCTTCACGCAGCTGCTCGACGCCGCCGCCCCCGAAGCTGGTAACCACCCCGACGCGGTGCTGGACACCCGGCTGGGCCGCGGCCTGCAGGCCGCGGCGCGTACCTACCTCACCCAGGCGCAGCACCGCTACCGGGCCCGGCAGCCGGTCGACGACGAGCACGCCGCCACGCTGACCGTCCTGCTGGAGCTGCCCTCGCTGCGCGAGTTCGCCGCCCGGCGGACCACCGGCGAGGCGTGGCAGATCCAGATGTGGACCGACCTGGTCCGCCGCGCCGAGCCGGAGTTCACCGCCGCGCCGGCCACGCTGCTCACGCTGTGCGCACTGCAAGCGGGCAACGGCGCCCTCGCCGACATCGCGGTACACCGGGCGCTGGACGTCGACCCCGACCACCGGCTCGCGCAGCTGCTCGCGCAGGCGATCGCCGCCGGCATCGACCCGGACACCATCACCGCACTGCTGGCCGGCTAACCGCACCAGCCCTGCTCCACCGCCACCCGCCCGCGGGGACCGCACACGGTGCACCCGGCCGCCGGCGGTGGGTGCCCCAGCCCCTGTGCGGTTCCCCGCGGGCACCCGGGACCACAACCCTTGCGAGGAAGGAATCCGCATCGTGTCCAGCACCATCACCGACGCGTTGCGCGAGATGCGCACCCTGCGCGGCACCCACGCGGGCCGGCTGCGCGGCATCCCCGTACGCCACACCGCCCACACCCGTCCCGACCAGTGGCTGGCCTCGACCCCGCAGCCGTGGCGTGACCGGCTCCTGACCGCCATCGCCGCCCGCCACACCGGCACCCTCACCCCGGACAGCCCCGAATACCTGGTCCTGTCCGACGCCGTCGTGGTCGTGGTACTCACCGCGGCGGCCCGCGTGGTGCTGCCCGACTACCCGCTGTCGACCAACCAGACCAAACACCAGACCCTCACCGCCCAGGCCCTGGCCGACCTGCCCCGGCACACGCTGCGCGAGCTGGCCAACCGGCGCGCCGCCGCCGAGGGCCGCGACCAGGACCCGGCCGCCGAATACCAGCCGCACCCGGCCGGGGCGCTACGCGTGGCGCCGGCGACCGACCCGACCAACACCCGATGGGTCCACATCGGCGCGGACCTCGACCACGCGCGCCGCACCGTCCAGGACGCCTGCCACACCGACCCCGACCAGGTCCTGATCGTCACCGCCGCCGGGTACGGCGCCTACGGCCGCGACCGGCACCGGCTGCAACTGCCCATCCTGTCCGCCATGCACCAGGTCGCCGACAAACATCACGTGTCGCTGCGCACCGTCGGGGACTGGCTGGGCGCCGAAGGCGCCACCAAGCGTGACGTCAGCCCACACACCATCGTCGAACAGTTCACCGCCGCCTACATCGGCCCGTTCGCCGACCAGCTGGCCTACACCCACCACCGGATGGCGCACCTGGGCTGGACCCAGGCGGTCGCCGCCGCAGGCATACCCGACACGTACCTCGACACGGCGGCGATGGCGCGGGACTGGTTCGCCACCGAGGTACGCGCCGTCGACTCCGGGGCCCCGCAGCGCATCGAGGTCTTCCACCGGCACTGACCAAACCGCGACAACAGCGGCCTTCGCCCCGCTCACCGCGCCCCGGCGGCTACCAATGGTGCTTGCCCGCCTCCGGGTCGAACGGCAGCTCACCACAGCCCGGGCCCAGCGGCGGCAGGTGTTGGACCGCGCCGCAGAAGCATTCGCCCACCCAATGCCCGACCCCGCACAGGCACGGCCGGCCACCGGCGCGCCCCGCCATCAGCTCGTGGCCCCGGGGACAGTGGCGCGGCGCGTCCGTGTCGTCCCACCGCCGATGCAGCCAATACCGGTAGCCGCGGATCCGCGGATCACGCCGCGCGGTGAGCACCAACTCCCGCAGCCCGCGAGCGCTGGTCACATCGATGACCTGCACCTGCTCACCGGTCGGTGAGTACTGGCCTGACTGCCACGTCAGCGTGACCCGCCAGCAGCACACCCATCCCACCCCTAGCAGGGTATCGAACACTTGTACGACCGCGTGCCGGAGGTGGTCGCCCCGTCCGCCTTCGGGCCCGCACCCGGCCGACACGGTCACGGCCAGCACCCGACACCCGCGCCCCCGGGGGATTCGGGTGCTCGTCGGCGACGGGCACACCGGCTGCCTGCGCGGCCAGCGGCGCGACACCCCGCGCACCGCCCATCCCACCTGACGCCCCCGGCATCGCCGCGGCGTCACGCCAACCGAGGAGAGAAATCCGATGTTCCAACCGCCTTGCGCCTCAACCGATCCGGTCGCGGCGGCCAGTCAGGTCGTCAGCGCCCTCGGCGACGCGTTCGACGACGAGGGCCCATACAGCCGCGAGATGACCACACAGGTGCTCGACGCCCTGGGCACCTGCGTGACCTACCTGCGCACCTGTCTGGGCCCCGCGCAAAGCGCCGCCATCCCGGACTCCGCGACGCTGGCCGCCGTCCTGCTGGCCCTGCACATCACCTGCACGCAGCTGCACGCCGGGCTCCAGCCCGCCTTGCGCGGCATCGGCAGTGGCCGGCCGACCAGGCGCAGATCCCCATCGCTCGGGTCGCCGCCCTGCGCGTGGCGCTGTCGCGTGCCCGCGACGCGCTGCTGGTCGCCGCCGATCGGTTCGCCGACGCCCACGACGCGGCCACCGACACAGCGGCGCAACCGAACGGTCAGCCCGGTTCATCAACCCCCAGCGCGCAGCGATCGGGAGACACGGTGACCACCACCGCGGCCCCCGATATCGGTGGGCCGTGGCCGTATCGACCGCACGTGGACGCGTCACCGGTCGGGCCGGTGGCCTAAAGATGCCGCACAGTCGCAACCGCCGGGCGGGCGGCTCGCCCAACCCGGCCGAGGATCCCGCGTTTCGGCGGGCGCTGCTGCGCCACGTCGACCGCCTGGCCGCCACCGTCACCTACCCGAACGCGGACGCACCGCGCGGGTACGCCGAACGGCAACACCGGCAGCACATCGCCGCCGCCTGGGTGTACCTGTCCTGCGTCGCCGTGTGGGCCGAAGACCACGGCCTCGTACCACCGCTGCTGCGCCGCAACCCCGCCGGCGTGACCCGCAACCGGGCCAGCAGCCTGCTGTGGCTGGGCCGCGCCTTCCAGCAATTGACCGTGCACCCGGCCACCCAGTGGCTGATACACCCGGGTTACAACCCCATGCTGTGGGCCGGCACCCCCAGCCCGAGCGCATGCAGTGACCTGATCGACTGGTGGGCCACCGAGGCACCCAGCCTGGCCTACCCGTCCATCAACGGCCACCCGCCGTCGATCACCGGCTGGCCCATCGGCGACCTGCTGACGTTGCTGTCGCCGCAACGGCGCACCGGCAACGCCCTGGTCCAGACACCCCACTTCGTGGCCGATCTGATCCTCGACGAGACCCTCATCCCGGCCGCCGGCACCTTCCGCGACAACCAGCTGCTGCGGCTGATCGACCCAGCCGCCGGCACCGGCCACGTCCTCATCCGCGCGGTGGACTACGTGTGGCAGTGGTACACCACCGGCCGCATCACCGTCCACGCCGTCACTGGCCGCCCACCGATCACCGGCGGCACGGTGTACCCGCCACACGAGGCGGTCCGCCGCATCCTTGCCGGCGTCGACGGGGTCGAGCTGGACCCACTGACCGCGGCGGTGGGCCGGCTGCGCATGACCATCTACATCGGACACCTCATGACGCAGGCCCGGCTCATCCCCGCACCGCTGCGCCTGGCCGGCATCCCCGCCACCGTCACCCCGCGGATCGCGGTCGGCGACGCCCTCCTGCTGGGCACCGGCGTCACCAGGGCCGAATACGGCCGGCTGCACCCACACTTGGTCGACCTGCCCGGCGCCGCCTTCCCCTTGGCCGACTTCGCCTGGCCGGCCGACCCGGATCCCACCGGCTGGGCCGCACCGGGCGCGGCCCCGCGCCCGGTCTAACCCCGGGCGCACCCGTTCGGGCCGCGAACAAGGGCAGCAAACGCTGCATGCATTGGCCGGCCGCACCCCTACCGCCGCGTCCACACCAGCCACCTGCGCGCCCACGGGGCCGCGTTCGCCCTGACGCGTCACCGTACCGGCGCGAAGCAGGCCACACCCACCACAACCGAGGGGAGAGTACAGCCGTGCTCACCGATGACGGCCTACGCACGATGGTGTACAAGGCGATCAACAGCTACCCGCCACGCTTCACCCGGGTCTGGCCTGCCGCCGGCCCGGCCGACACGTACCGCGCCGAGGGCACCTACCGCGCCTGGCTGCAGTGCCTTGCCCTGGCCGTCGGCGGCCACTACCCGCTGGGCAGCGCGTCGCCGGAGGACACCGCCGCGTGGCGGGCCATGCTCGACGCGCTCGACGAGGTCCTGAGCCAGGCCGCCGCCACCCTCGACGACCCCGACTACGACGCCGCCCTGCGGGCGGTGCACGCCGCGGCGGCGGTGCACGGGCTGGCACCGCCACGCCCGGCACCGCGGCCGATGTCCATGCAGGAGCGGATCCTCGGCGCGCTGACCGAGGTTGGTCAGCGGGCCGGCTGCCAGGTCAGCATCCAACCGCAGTTCGCCAACACCGGCCGCGTGTACTACACCGCCGGCACCACGTTCACCACGCTGGTCGAACTGTCGTATGACTTCCAAACCGACTACTGCGGACTGCGTTTCCACGGACCCGCGATCGAGGCACTGGGGCTGCACGACTCGCCGCCGCAGTTCCGCTACCAGCACACCGTGCACGGCTGGCAGCTCGGCTACCACATGCTGCGTTACGCCGACGGTGCCGGGATCACCGCGATGCTCGACCTGCTCACCCGGGCGCTGACCGCCGGGCCGAAGCAGTCCTAGTCACCGCCCATCCCGCTGCCGGCGCGTGCGGGGGCAAGCACTCCCACGCGGCCGATCCGTGGCTCGCGCACAACCCACCGATCGCCGGTCGGCCGGCAGAAGGCTACCGGCCACCCCCTATCGTCCAGAAAGGACACCGCTGTGACTCAACCCATCGTCAGCGGTGGCGGCCCAGCGGCGACGGTTCCCGCCGCCGCGTATACGGGCACCACCGCCCACCTTGTCCGCATCCAGGCGTTCACCGGCACCGACCGACCCGGTGTCACCCTCGACGGATTGCCCACCGACAGCACCCGCACCACCCTCGAACGCCTCCGCGCCGCGCTCGTCAACTCCGGCCTGTCCTGGCCGGCGCAGCCGATCACCCTGCGGGTATTCCCGTACCCCCTGCCCGCGGGCGACTCGGGCCTGGACGTCGCGTTGGCCCTCGCGCTGCTGGCCGCCACCGCCCAGCTGGCCGCCGAGCCGCTCGCCCAGCTCGCCGTGGTCGGCGAGCTGGGCCTCGATGGCCGGCTGCAGACCGTGCCCGCCATGCCGGAGCGGGCCGCCGGGATCGCCGGCGCCGGCTTCCCCGCCGCCGTGGTAGCCGCCGGCGACCTGAGCACCGCGGTGCGCGTGCTCGGCGAGCGGGTCCGCGCGGCCGGCACGCTGCGCGACCTCGTCGCCGCGCTCAACGGTCAGGGCACGCTGCTGCGCCCGCCGACGTGGCCCAGTGCCACGCCGCTGCCCGGCGCCGATCTGGCCGACCTGCCCGCCGGGCAGCCCGGCCGGCGCGTCCTGGAGGTGGCCGCCGCTGGCGGTCACCACCTCGCCCTCATCGGCCCGCCCGGCTCCGCCAAGGTCATGCTCGCGCAGCGGCTGCCGGGTCTGTTGCCCGACACCGACGAGCCCACCGCCAACCAGGTCGCTGCGGCCTATCGGGCGGCCGGGGCCTTGGAGGCCGATGCACCCGTGGTGCACCGCCCGCCGTGGCAGGCACCGCACCACACCAGCAGCCTGGCGGCCCTGACCGGCACACCCACCCGGCCCGGCGCCGCCGCCCTGGCCCACGGCGGGGTGCTGTTTCTGCGACGACGCCGCCGAGTTCCCCGACCGGGCACTGCGGGCGCTGCGCACCCCGCTCGACACGGGGTGGATCCGGGTAGCCGGCGGCGGCGCTGCGATGGCCTATCCGGCCCGGTTCCAGCTGGTGCTGGCCAGCCCCGGCTGCCCCCACGGCGGGCAGCACACCGACCAGCGGTGCGACTGCCCACCCGAGGTACGCCGCCGCTACCTGCAGCGGCTCACACCACTGCTTGAACGCACGCAGCTGCGGGTCACTCTGCCCGCCCCGGCCCCGACCAGCGGCGACCAGCCGGCCGGTGAGTCGACCAGCACGGTCGCCGCCCGGGTCGCCCAGGCCAGAGCCGCCGCTGCGGCCCGGTGGGCCAGGTACGGGTTAGCCACCAACGCCCAGGCGGCCACCACGGCGCTGCACACCGACCTCGCCGGCCGGTGGGCCGCCCAGGTCACCGGCCTGCGGGCCCGCCGGGACGCGAAGTTCCTGACCTTCGACGACGCCATCCAGGTCCTCGCCGTGGCGTGGACCCTGGCGGACCTGGCCGGCCGGGACGCACCCGGCGGCGCCGAGATGGCCGAGGCCATCGGCCTGCACAGCGCAGCCCTCCCCGGTGGGCAGACGCAGTGATGGGGCGCCCTCGACGAGGCCACCCGGCACTACACCGACCCGGCAGCGGATCACCGTCACCGCAGCACCGGTGGCCGCGCTGACCGCCGGGACCGTCCTGGTGGAAGCCACCCGGTGCAGCCGCGCCCTCGTCGCGCTGGGGAAGGAGATCACCGTGGGCCGCCCGACCATGGTGGTCCGGCCCCGTCACGTCGGTGCTGTCCGGCGCCCACCAGACACTGCGTGAACACTGGCAGCCCGCCTCGCTAGCCCGCCGGCCGACGTCGAGTAGGCCCCGCCCAGCACCACCGAGCACCAAAACGGCACCGGCCGCCGAACACGGCCGCCGGACCCATACCCGCAAACCGCCGGGCCAGCCAGTCAGCTGAGCCCTTCCCATCCACCCGCGTGCGGCGGCGCCTGGATGGGCGCCGGGCCCCGCCGCACGCGACCACACCCCTTCCTGACAGGAGCACGATTCGATGAAGGCGGAGGTCGCGTTCCCGCCGCTGTTAGCTGCGGCGCGGGCGCTGAAGCCCTACACGACATCG